>OKRR01000712.1_pt1 | contig 36198 bp, 32 predicted proteins | sample 1601211 | NCBI WGS metagenome assembly OKRR01 (sample SAMEA3541525, study PRJEB24748) | human gut metagenome | biome: human gut; feature: human-associated habitat; material: faeces | place: China | collected 2012
GGCCTCCAGAAAATCTTTCCGGATGAGAAGAACCTCACCCTGACGGAGCGTCTGGATGCCGCGAGAGGACCGCTCCTTTCGTGGTATCGGGAAAACAGGAGAGATCTCCCGTGGCGTGAGAACCGGGATGCCTACCGGATCTGGATCTCGGAGATTATGCTGCAGCAGACGAGAGTCGAGGCAGTAAAACCGTACTTTGCCCGCTTCATGGAACACTTTCCGACCGTGCAGGCGCTGGTGGATTGTGAGGAAGAGGAACTTTTCAAGTGCTGGGAAGGTCTTGGCTATTACAGCAGAGCGAGAAATCTGAAAAAAGCGGCAGAGATCATCGTCTCCGAATACGGAGGAGCGCTTCCGGCAGACCACGCGGCGCTTCTCTCACTTCCCGGGATCGGAAGTTACACGGCGGGAGCGATCGGCTCCATCGCGTTTGGTCTTCCTGTCCCTGCAGTTGACGGAAATGTTATGCGGGTCCTGTCAAGAGTGGCGGGAAGCTATGAGGATATCTTAAAGCAGGCAGTGAAAAAGAAGATGGAACTGGCGGTGGAGGAGACCCTGAAAACTTTAAAAGAAGGAGAAGCCGGGGACTTCAACCAGGCTCTCATCGAGACGGGAGCGATCGTCTGTGTGCCGAACGGAGCGCCGCTCTGCGGAGCACCATGCCCGTTCTATACCGTCTGTGAGGCGAGAAAAAAGGATCTGACCGCAGAGATCCCGGTGAAAACACCGAAAAAGAAAAGGAAAATAGAGGAAAAGACCGTATTATTAGTGGAGTGCGGGGATAAAATAGCCATTAGAAAGCGGGATGACACAGGGCTTCTGGCATCCCTCTATGAGTTTCCGAACCTGGAGGGAAAACTTTCCGGGAAAGAAGTGCTGGAACAGATGAAATGCAGAGCTGTGATCGAGAAAGAACTCCCGACGGCAAAGCATATTTTCAGCCATGTGGAATGGCATATGAGCGGATATCTGATCCGTGTAACAGAAGAAATTCCGGGACTGCTGTTTGCAGATCGGGAAGAGCTGAAGGAAAAGTATCCGATCCCGAATGCGTTTGCGGCTTATAGAAAGATTGCATCTGCGCAGACAATGGACAGCTGCGAGAGCTAGTTGAAAGTATGGAGCGTGATCATGATGAAAAAAATGATATTTCTTTTTAATCCCCGTTCAGGGAAGGAAGCCATTAAAAATCAGTTATCCGATATCCTCGGGATCTTCTGCAGGGCAGGTTATCTGCCGTCCGTCTATGTGACCCAGGAGCCGGGAGATGCGGCAAAGATCGCTGAGGAGTATGGCAGTGAGGTGGAGCTTTTTGTCTGCAGCGGCGGGGACGGCACATTAAACAGCGTGATCTCCGGCATCATGAAGTTAAAAAAACGACCGGAGATCGGGTATCTCCCGTCCGGTTCCACGAACGATTTTGCAAGAAGCTTAAAGATCCCTGCAAACCTCACGGAGGCAGCGCGGGATGTGGTGAGCGGTAAATCCTACGGTGTCGATATCGGAAAATTCGGGGATCAGAGGTATTTTGTGTATATCGCAGCGTTCGGAGCGTTTACAGAGGTTTCCTACAGTACGCCGCAGGATGTCAAAAATGTTCTCGGACATCAGGCGTATATCCTGGAATCAATCAAGGCGCTGGGAAAGCTGAAGTCTTATAAAATGCATATTGCATGGGATGACGGCGAGGCAGACGGGGAATTTATCTTCGGAATGGTGACAAATACCACGAGTGTCGGCGGATTCAGCGGACTCGCTCCGAAGGATGTTTCGTTCCATGACGGTCTGTTTGAGGGCTTGTTTATCCGGACACCGAAGTCACCGGTGGACCTTCCAAACATCTTAAGCGGACTCCTCCTGTTCCCGGAACAGGAAAATAAGGATATGATCCGGTTCAAGTCATCAAAATTCACGGTGACTGCAGATGAGGATGTCCCGTGGGTCCTCGACGGTGAGTTCGGCGGGGCGGTAAAAGAGGCGAAGATCGAGAATGTGAAGGAAGCAGTCACTCTGAGCTGCAGCCCGGAACCGGAAAAAAAGGAAGAGAAGACGGAAAACTGACCGCAAAGCGGCATGAGATGTTTCGAATATGCTAAAAATCAGTGAAAAATTCAAGGAAAAAAGTTGAAAAATGTCGCTGGATGGTATATAATGAACTATCGTGGAGCAGTTTGAGCAAGCCCCAACCTGAAAGGACGTTATTCAGTGGAAAAAGAAGTATTTTTAGACAAACTTAAGAAACTTGTCGCACTCGGCAAGTCAAAACAGAATGCCCTTGACGCGACGGAGATCAACGACTTTTTTGCCGGAGATAACCTCGGACCGGAGCAGATGGACGAAATTTATAATTACCTGGAGCATAACAATATTGATGTTGTGCCGGTAATCGATGACGCAATGCTTGCGGATGATTCCATGCTTCTGGACGATCTGGATGATGACTACCGTGAAGACAAGGACGGAGAGGACATTGACTTAGACGCCATCGACCTTCTGGAAGGTATCGGAACAGAAGATCCGGTCCGCATGTATTTAAAGGAGATCGGTACTGTGCCGCTTCTTTCCGCGGATGAGGAGCTTCGTCTCGCGAAGAGAAAGGCAGAGGGAGATGAGTCTGCGAAAGAGCGCCTGATCGAGGCAAACCTGCGTCTTGTTGTAAGTATCGCAAAGCGTTATACAGGACGTGGAATGAGTTTCCTGGATCTTGTTCAGGAAGGAAACCTTGGTCTTATTAAGGGCGTTGAGAAGTTCGACTATACAAAAGGATATAAGTTAAGTACATATGCAACCTGGTGGATCCGTCAGTCCGTGACGAGAGCGCTTGCAGATCAGGCGAGAACGATCCGTGTTCCGGTTCATATGGTAGAGACGATCAACAAGATGTCAAAGATGCAGAGAAAGCTGACCCTGGAACTTGGCTATGAGCCGTCCGTGACAGAGCTTGCGGAAGCGCTTGATATGTCAGAGGACAAGGTCATGGAGATCATGCAGATCGCGAGAGAACCTGCATCCCTGGAGACTCCGATCGGTGAGGAGGATGACTCCAACCTGGGCGATTTCGTTGCGGACAGCAACGCGGTTACCCCGGAGGGAAATGTAGAGTCTGTAATGCTGAGAGAGCACATCGATGCATTATTAGGCGATCTCAAAGAGAGAGAGCGTCAGGTCATCGTGCTTCGATTTGGTCTTGAGGACGGACATCCGAGAACACTTGAAGAGGTAGGAAAAGAGTTCAACGTAACGAGAGAACGTATTCGCCAGATTGAGGCGAAGGCGCTCCGGAAACTCAGAAATCCGGTCCGCAGCAAACGGATCAGGGATTTCCTGTAGAAACTCGTTTCAAAAAAGATGAAAGCGGATCGCAGGTGCGGATGTGTCTGGTGGATCCGAAAAAGAGATACAGGCAGCAGGAGAAGATCCGGCTGCCTTTTTTCTCTTCCTTTATTTACGCGAACAACGAGCCAAAGTCTGCGCTTGCGCAAGACTTTGGCGACTGTCACGATAACAAGGGGGAAACTCGCGAAGCGTGTTTTCTCTTGTTATCATTGGAGAATTTATGAATAAACGAAATTATCAGAAAGAATTAGAAAAAAAACTGGAGGAACTTCAGAGCGGGGGAGGGGTGCCGACGCTGTTTCTCCATAGCTGCTGTGCACCTTGCAGCAGTTATGTCCTGGAATACCTCTCCCGGTATTTTGAGATCACGGTCTTTTATTATAATCCGAATATCTATCCGCCTTCTGAGTACGAGGAACGGACTTCGGAGCAAGAGCGCCTGATCCGGGAATTCAACGGAGAGTGGGAAAATGAGGCGGACCGCCATCCGATCCATTTCGTGGCGGGAACATATGTGCCGGACGATTTCTACGCGGCGGCAAAAGGCCTGGAACAGGAGCCGGAAGGCGGCGCACGGTGTACGGAATGCTTTAAACTCCGCCTTTCCGAGGCTGCGAGGGAGGCAAAAGCCGGCGGGTTCGGTTTCTTTACAACGACACTCACGATCAGTCCGTTAAAAGATGCGGAGCGGCTGAACCGGATCGGGGAAGAGATGGGAAAAGAGTACGGCGTTGAATTTCTGCCGTCGGATTTCAAGAAGAAAAACGGATATAAGCGATCCACGGAGCTCTCCAGAGAACACGCGCTGTACCGGCAGAATTACTGCGGGTGCGTGTTCTCGAAGAGAGAGGCGGAGGAGAGGACCGGGCGCAGCGAATAGGTGTCACCGGAGAAACCAGTACAAAACTCCGTCCTGTTCCGTGCGATCAATCACACCGGTCTCGAAAAGCCAGTCGAGGCAGGAAAAGAGCTTTGGCCAGGTGTGGAGATAGGAGAACAGGAAGGAGTAGCGGTAAGTCTGCATGCGCTGGATGTAGAGCGCCTGGTCGAGTTCCAGGAGAGTCATCGGGCGATTACTCTCTGCAAGTGCCTGACGGAGCTGTGTGCAGCGCTCCCCGTATCCGGCGATGATCCGGTCGGTCTCTTCTTTGATCTCTGTGAATTCACCGTAGTGCCCCGGGAGAAAACGGTATCCGCTGTAATCAGATGCGAGTTCCCTGAGGGAAGCGAAGTATTCGGTGAGGAGATGCTGATCCTTTCCTGAGGTGATGACGATGGGAACAAGGCCGAGGATCACCTGGTCGGCGCAGAAGAATAACTTTGCATTTCGTTCAACAAGTCCGCACTGACCGGAGGTGTGTCCGGCAAGGGAGACAACTTCGAAGTCGTAACCGCCGTAAGAAAGACGGTCTCCGGGGGCGATGGGCGTGAATGGAAAATCGAAATTCACGTTGTTATCCCTGGCGAGCTGGTCGGCGCCTGCCATAATCTCCTGCCATGCGTCCGGAGTCCGTTCTTTTGTGACTCCGACTTCACTTGTGTAGGAGCGGCGCATATCATTGTCCTCATAAAAACGATGGTAGCGGTCGGAAGAGGCTGCGATCTCTACCGGATTCATGAACGCCCGGGCGCCGCGGTCGGTGAAAAAGGAGACATAGCCGCTGTGGTCTACATGATTGTGGGTCACGAAGATGTCGAGATCCCTGCAGTCGATGGAGAGCTCGTTCAGGGCTTGTTCCATCTCCGACAGACACTCCGGCACGTTCCAGGAGGTGTCGATCATGAGGCTTCGTTCGCTGCCTTTTATAATATAGAGGTTTCTGGATGAAGTCCTCATGTTTTTGTTCGTCAGGATGATCTTATATAAGTCTGGGGCAAGTATTTTCATTGGGAAAACTCCTCGTTGGATATCTGGACGTGCCGGCATTCCAGTCGGGACAGGATCGTGAAGGCTGGCCGGACACGTTGCTTGTGCACGATATTGTTTTGATTGTAGCCCGGTGAGGGGAAAATGTCAAACGATTCCGGGGGATGCTCCGTTGACATTAGGGGAATTGTAGTATACAATGAAACTGCCTGGTCATGAATAAAAACGTCGTAAATGAGGAATGGTCATTTGGGACGGTTTTTGCGTTTATGAACTTACAATCAGAATAGGAGGAATTAGGTAATGGTAGAAAGAAAAGTTACAGTCGTAAACCCGACCGGTCTTCATCTTCGCCCGGCGGGACTGCTCTGCCAGACATCCATGAAGTTCGATTCTAAAGTGATGATTTTTTATAAAGAAAAGGAAATCAACGCGAAGAGCGTATTAAACGTAATGGCATCCGGGATCCGCTGCGGCGATGAGATCACCGTCCACTGTGACGGACCGGACGAGAAAGAGGCCATTGAAGCAGTCTGCAATCTGATCGAGACAGGACTCAAGGAATAAGATCCGGAGAGCAGTACAGGACGATCAGGTTATGCTCTGTACATAAAATGCAAGTCAGAATGTAAGCCTGAATAACAGTAGAGAAAGTGAGAGAATAATGAGCGAAACAGCAGAAAATTGTACCCATAACTGCGGAACCTGCTCCGCAAACTGCGGAAGCAGAACGAGTGAGCCGCAGAGCTTCCTTGAGAAGTTAAATCCGGCGAGTTCCGTAAAAAAAGTGATCGGCGTAGTCAGCGGAAAAGGCGGCGTCGGAAAATCTTTAGTTACATCCTTAATGGCATGTCGGATGCGCGCGACAGGTGCGAAAGTCGGAATCCTCGATGCGGATATCACAGGACCGTCGATTCCGAATGCATTTGGGATCCATGACGGTGTGACCGTGACACAGGACGGAAAACTTCTTGTTCCGGCGACATCCTCCACGGGAATTGATGTGATCTCCTCCAACATGCTTCTGGAGAACGAGACAGATCCGGTGATCTGGCGTGGTCCGGTGATCGCCGGTGCGGTAAAACAGTTCTGGAGTGAGACACTCTGGCAGGATATCGACTACATGTTTGTTGATATGCCTCCGGGAACCGGCGATGTGCCGCTGACCGTATTCCAGTCTCTTCCGGTCAACGGGATCATCATCGTGACATCCCCGCAGGAGCTTGTCTCCATGATCGTTGAGAAGGCCGTCAACATGGCGAAAAAGATGAACGTTCCGATCCTCGGACTCGTTGAAAATATGAGCTATCTCGAATGTCCGGACTGCGGAAAGAAGATCGCAGTATTCGGAGAGAGCCGTATCGAGGAAGTTGCGAAAGAATACGGAATTCCGGTTCTCGCGCAGATCCCGATCCGTCCGGAGATCGCAAAGTCTGTTGATGAGGGAACGGTCGAGTATGTGAAGGCAGATTTCCTTGATCAGGCTGTGAAGGCTGTGGAAGAAGCGTAAGAAAAGAGAAATAGATCAGAACATGAAGTACAGGGCGGCGAACATGGTTGCTGCCCCGTACTTTTTTGTGTGGCGGGAATTGACCTCGCGAGGTGCCTGAATGTGCTGAGGCACAGTCTTTTGGCGTGTCGGAAAAATTTGGAGTAATTCCTAAGGCGCACAAAAAGGTGGCGATCGGCCATGAATGTTCACCTGGTAAAGACAGATGAATGTCACAGCCGGAATATTTGATAAAAAAGGCTTTGTTATAGAAAAAACCTATAATAACTTATTTCTTATCTATATTGGACGAATAGGTTAAAACGTGGTATCTTATTAGCACACACAGAGATTAGAAAATGTACGGCTGGCACGTACATGGGAGGATAAAATTGATTCAGTTAGACCATATTACAAAGACGTTTGATACCGGTGCGGAAAAAGTCCATGCGGTCTCTGATGTCACACTCCATATCAGGAGTGGTGAGATCTTCGGTATCATCGGATTCTCCGGTGCCGGAAAATCCACACTGGTGCGATGTATCAACTTACTGGAACGACCGACGAGCGGAACCGTCGCGGTTGACGGAAAAGTTCTCACGGATCTTCCGGCGAAAGAACTCAGGGAAGCGAGAAAGAAGATCGGAATGATCTTCCAGCATTTCAACCTGATGAGATCCAGAACAGTCGGAGAGAATGTCGCTTACCCGTTAAAGGGAAGCGGACTTTCCAAAGCACAGATCAAGGCGAAAGTGCGGGAGCTTTTAGAGCTTGTCGATATCGCAGAAAAAGAGAATGCGTATCCGAGTCAGCTTTCCGGCGGACAGAAACAGAGAGTCGCGATCGCGAGAGCGCTTGCGAATGATCCGAAAGTCCTCCTCTGCGATGAGGCGACGAGTGCCCTGGATCCGCAGACGACGGGGGCAATCTTACAGCTCTTAAAACACTTAAATGAAAAGCTCGGCATCACCATCGTGATCATCACTCATGAGATGGCGGTCGTCAAAGAGATCTGTGACCGCGTAGCCGTCATGGAACACGGTAATGTCGTGGAGGAAGGCGATGTCTACTCGATCTTCGCAGCACCGAAGGCGGGGATCACGAGAGACTTCATCCGCACGACATCCAACCTTCAGAAGATCGAAAAGCTGGTCGAGGAGAAGTCACCGCTTGTCGCGTTAAAGCCGGGTGAAAAGATCCTGCGGCTGAATTACATTAAGAAGAATACGTCGGAGGCCCTGATCTCCGAAGCTTCCAGGAGATTCAGCGTGGATCTGAATATCATCTTCGCTGATATCGAGATCGTTCAGGACGCCCCGATCGGCGGAACTGTGGCGATCGCAAGCGGAACGAAGGAGAATATCGAAGCCGCGATCGAATATCTGAAGGAGAAGAACGTTGGAGTGGAGGTGATCGAGAATGCTTGATTTCTTAAATGCGATTATCCCGAATGTCATGTCAAAGCCGGATGAGCTTCTCGAAAGCTTCGGTCAGACGATCTACATGGTCATCGTGTCAGGTGCGATCTCCATGGTGTTCGGTCTTTTCTTTGGGATCATCCTCACTGCGACAGCTCCGAAGGGTGTCCTGAAAAACAAGGTGATCTTTAATATTTTAGATAAGCTGGTCAACATTTTCCGTTCGATCCCGTTCGTAATCCTTCTGACAGCGCTGATCCCGCTGACCCGTATGGTCGTCGGAACAGCGATCGGTACAAAGGGTGCGATCTTACCGCTTATTTTCGGAACGGTCCCGTTCTTTACGAGACAGATCGAGAGTGCGCTCGCAGAAGTTGACTACGGTCTGATCGAGGCGGCGGAGAGCATGGGAAACAGCCCGTGGGAGATCATCTTCCGGGTATACTTAAAGGAGAGTGTTCCGGGGATCGTCCGTGCAATGCAGATCACATTTATCAGCCTGGTCGGCCTTACCGCGATGGCCGGTGCGGTCGGCGGCGGCGGACTCGGCGATTTCGCGATCCGTTACGGTCATTCCAGAGGGCAGACCGATGTCACCTATGTAACCGTCATCATCATTCTGATCATGGTAAGCCTGATCCAGAGTACCGGTTCCTATGTGATCAAAAAGACGACTCACTAGAACGGTGGTTTCAGATTAAAATTGCTTGAAACGGAGCGGAACTGTTTCCGGGCCGTATCAATAAAAGGAACTGTCCGGTCCGCACAGCGAATGCGGATGAAAACGGGCAGCGACAAAGAAAGTTCAGGAGGAGAAATATTATGAAGAAAAGAGTTTTAGCACTTGGCGCAGCAGCAGTTTTAGCATTATCCTTAACCGCATGCGGCAGCAGCCAGAAGACAGAGACAACAGCGGCTGCAGCCGATACAACCGCAGCCGGTTCTGAGGCAGCAGCTGATACAACCGCAGCCTCCGGCGAGAAGACAGTCATCAAACTCGGTGTTGTAGGTGAGAACAACGAGCAGTGGCAGCCGGTCATCGACAAGCTTGCTGAGGAAAACATCGACCTTGAGCTTGTAAAATTTGCGGATTATCCGCTTCCGAACCGTGCATTAAATGACGGTGAGATCGATCTGAACTCTTTCCAGCACATCGCTTACTTTGAGGATGACTGCAAGAACAACGGTTATGATCTTTCTATCATCGGTGAGACCATTATGGCTCCGTTAGGCCTCTACTCCAACAAGATCAAGGACGTATCCGAGATCAAGGACGGCGACATCATCGCGATCCCGAATGACGCTACAAACGGCGGCCGTGCATTAAAGCTTCTTGAGTCCGCAGGTCTGATCAAGGTTGATCCGGCAGCAGGCTACACACCGACAAAGAAAGACATCACAGAGAACCCGTTAAACCTTGACATCAAAGAGGTTGAGGCAGCAAATACAGCAAGCCTTCTTCCGGACGTTGCAGCAGCAGTCATCAACGGCGGTCACGCAGTTGACAACGGTTTAAACCCGAAGGAAGATGCGATCTTCCTTGAGAGCGTGGAAGAGGGATCTGACAACCCGTACGTCAACATCATCGTTGCAAGAACAGCTGATAAGGACAACGAGCTTTACAAGAAAGTAGTCGATTATTTCCGTACACCGGAAGTTGCAAAAGTGATCGAGGACACTTACAAGGGAGCTTACATCCCGGCATGGGAGTAACTCCTGAAATCACGGCCATAAAATAAAAAGATGGGAAGGACAGGACAGGGTACCGAAAAGGGATCCTGTCCTTTTCTTGTTTAACAGGAAATTCCGAAGGAACTTCCTGTTAAACAAAAAGGCACTACGTGCCTAAGATGCACACTCGCGCGAAGATGAAGATTGTCGCAAGCGACCGCGCTCGGCGCGAGAATGTGCCGAGGCACATTCTTTTGAACAAGAGAGAAAAAGCCGGAGAAAGCTTCTGAAGGCGAAAAGAATGCCCGGGCAGACCAGAAGAACGGGGTACAAAAATCATGTGCCGGATACAAAAATTTCCTGTGGGATCAACAAAGGAGAACCGCTTGCTTTTTAACGGAAAATCCCGTATGATTTACATAGATATTACAGAATGACGGCAGATTTTACATATTTCGTACACATGAGATCGCAGAAAGGGACAAAAGAATGTCAAAAATTACATCCGGCAGAAAAAGCAATATCGATATGACACAGGGCGTGATCTGGAAACAGCTGGTTCTTTTTGCAATCCCGCTGATCATGGGGAATATCTTCCAGCAGCTCTATAATACGGTGGACAGCATTGTCGTGGGAAACTATCTCGGAACATCGGCGCTGGCTGCGGTCGGCGCGACGACGGCGATCTGCAATACGCTGGTAAACTTCTTTAATGGGATCTCGATCGGTGCCGGAGTTGTGATCAGCACGTGTTTCGGTTCCCGGAATCATGAAAAGCTCCACGAGGCGGTCGAGACGACGATCCTGTTTGCAGTGATCGTCGGATGTTTTGTCTCCCTGATCTCAGTCTGGGTTGTCCCGCTGATGTTAAAGTGGATGTCAACGCCGGATGATGTGATCGGACCGGCGGGAGAGTATTTAAAGATCTATTTTACCGGAGTTCCGGTCCTCTTTCTTTACAATATGAGCAGTGCGATCTTAAGGGCTGTGGGCGACACGAAGCGCCCGTTAAATTTCCTGATCATCAGCAGCTGCTTGAATATCGCTCTGGATATTCTCTTTGTTGCGAAATTTGGCTTGGGGATCAGCGGTGTCGCGATCGCTACGGTGATCGCCGAGGCAGTTTCCGCTGCTCTTGCGTGTTCGACTCTTATGAGGACGAAGGAAGCACATCGCCTTGTTCTTCGGGACCTTCACATCAATAAATCCTGCCTCGGCGAGATCTTCCGGATCGGTCTTCCGGCGGGAGTCCAGCAGGGGCTCACCGCGTTTTCCAACGCGCTTGTGCAGTCGTATGTGAATGGACTTGGTTCTTCTGTCATCATGGCGGGATGGAGCTGCCATTCAAAGATCGATCAGTTCGCGATCCTGCCTGCCCAGAGTATGGGACAGGCTGCGACAACGTTCGTGGGACAGAATCTCGGCGCAAAGAACGTGGAGCGTGCGAGAGACGGCGTCAAACAGGCAGTGTTCATGGGCGTGGGCGTGCTGATCTGTATTTCCGGCGCGATGGCACTCTCCGCAAGATTCCTGGTATCCCTTTTCAACCAGGATCCGGATGTGCTGCACTATGGAACCTTATTTATCCTGATGACGGTCCCGTTCCGCTTCTGCAGTTCCTTCAACCAGATCCTGGCGGGTTCCTTAAGAGGATCCGGGGATGCAAAGGGACCGATGTGCATCATGCTTTTCAGCTTTGTTGTCTGCAGACAGATCTATCTCTTCTTCGTGACAAAGATCGCATTCAACGAGTATACGGTCGGAATGGGATATCCGGTCGGCTGGATCGTATGCGCGATCCTTTCCTTCCTGTATTACAGAAGGACCAGATGGGAAGAAAAGGTAAAAGAAGATTAAAAAATCAGTATAAACGCAGAAAACGACCTCTGTGTCAGGATCCTGATGAAAATCATAAGGGCTTGACCTGAGGTCGTTTTAAATAATGGGTGGAATTTTCAGTTGTTTTGCTATGAACAGGCAGGGAAAGTGGGACGAATCGCCTTTCCATTGCCGGTGTCATTCGTCTGGCAGAATGTCGGGGAATGCCGAGACCGGAAAACTTGGAGATAGACGAAAATATGATTTTGTGATATACTTCAATTTGCATGTATACAGGCGATCATGGCACAGGAGAGGAAAATCGGTCTGCAGATTGCCGGAAAACAGCGAGTGCGGATCACGATCGCCGGATAGCGCAAAGAGTGTAAAAACTTCGGATCGTGATATCATGACAGAAGAAAAGAGACAACTATGTTTGGACTTGGAACGATCATCAACGTCACTGCGATCGTCGCGGGCGGCGTGATGGGGTTATTATTTGGAAAGAAACTGACGGAGCGTTATCAGAGCAACCTGATGATGGCGTCGGCGCTCTGCGTATTGTTTATCGGAGTCTCCGGCTGTATGGAGCAGATGTTAAAACTGACGGAAAACGGGCTTTCTTCATCGGGATCCATGATGATGATCGCCTGTTTTGCTGTCGGGGCTCTTCTCGGCGAGTGGATCGATCTCGACACGAAGATGGAACGGTTCGGGGAATGGCTGAAGGAGAAGACGAAAAGTGACGGCGACAATGCGTTCGTGGATGCATTTGTGACGGCTTCCCTGACCGTCTGTATCGGAGCGATGGCGGTCGTCGGATCGATCCGGGACGGAATTTACGGCGACTATTCGATCCTCACGGCAAAAGCTGTTCTCGACATGATCATCGTCGCGATCATGACGGCGTCCATGGGAAAAGGCTGTATTTTCTCGGCGATCCCGGTCGGGATGTTCCAGGGGGCGATGACGCTTCTTGCGAAGGTGATCGAGCCGTTCCTGACGAATGAAGGACTGGCGGACATGTCCCTGACAGGATCGGTCCTGATCTTCTGCGTCGGAGTGAACCTGATCTGGGGAAAAAAGATCAAGGTGGCGAACCTGCTGCCGGTCATGTTTCTTGCGGCAGTGTGGCCTTATTTCCCGTGGGCGTAATGCAGAAGTTGAGAAAAGGCAGAAATTCTGTGAAAAAGAGTAATCCTTTTTTCAGGACAACAATGAAAAGATTAACGGCGGATTTTTATGCATGATGGTGAATCGCGGAACTGTTGTGCGAGGAAGAAAAACGTCGTCTGGAAAAATACAGAAGCCGTATGAACGAAGAAAATAGCGGCTGTACAACAAGAAACAGGAGGATTTTATGATATTATCCTGCAGCAATATCTGCAAATCGTTCGGAAGCGACGATATTATCAAGAACGCTTCCTTTCATATTGAAGATCATGAAAAAGCGGCGATCGTCGGCATCAACGGCGCCGGAAAATCAACATTGTTAAAGATTATCGTGGGCGAGCTGGCACCGGATTCCGGCGAGGTCGTGCTGGGAAGCGGAAAGACACTGGGGTATCTGGCACAGAATCAGGATCTTTTAAGCCACCGGACGATCTATGAGGAGATGCTCGATGCGAAAAAGTCGGTCATCGAGATGGAAAACCGGCTGAGAGATCTGGAAAATTCCATGAAAACGGCCTCCGGGGAAGTGTTAGAGACCATGATGAACCAGTACAGCCGCTTGAGCCACGAATTTGAGCTCATCAACGGCTATGCCTGGAAGAGTGAGATCGTCGGAGTCTTAAAGGGACTCGGATTTACGGAGGAAGAGTTTTCCAAACAGATCTCCACACTGTCCGGCGGACAGAAGACAAGAGTTTCTCTGGGTAAACTTCTTCTCACAAACCCTGACATCATTCTCCTCGATGAGCCGACGAACCATCTGGATATGTCCTCCATCGCATGGCTGGAGACATATCTCTTAAATTACCGCGGTGCAGTCCTGATCGTTGCCCATGACCGGTATTTCCTCGATAAGATCGTAACAAAGGTCATCGAGCTGGACAACGGACATGCCATCGTGTACTCCGGAAACTATACGGCCTACAGTGAGAAGCGGGCGCAGATGCGCGCGATCCAGATGAAGGCGTATTTAAACCAGCAGCAGGAGATCAAACATCAGGAAGCGGTCATCGAGAAATTGAAGTCTTTCAATCGGGAAAAGTCCATCAAGCGGGCGGAGAGCCGCGAGAAGATGCTCGATAAGATCGAGGTCCTGGAAAAGCCATCGGAGGTCAACGATGCGATGGACATCCGCCTGGAGCCGAATATCCTGAGCGGAAATGATGTGCTGACGGTCAACGGACTTGCGAAGTCCTTTGGCTCCCAGACCTTGTTTACGGACCTCAGCTTTGATGTCAAGCGCGGCGAGCGCGTGGCGATTATCGGGGATAACGGAACGGGAAAGACGACGATCTTAAAGATCATCAACGGTCTCGTGAAGCCGGATGCCGGTGAGATCATCCTGGGTTCCAGAGTCCACATCGGCTATTATGATCAGGATCATCAGGTCCTGCACATGGAAAAGACGCTGTTTGAGGAGATCTCCGACGCATATCCGGGAATGTCCAACACACAGATCAGAAGTACGCTGGCGGCGTTCCTGTTCACCGGGGATGACGTGTTTAAACGGATCGGGGATCTGAGTGGCGGTGAGAGAGGACGTGTGTCGCTTGCAAAGCTCATGCTCTCCGAGGCGAACTTCCTGATCCTCGATGAGCCGACAAACCATCTGGATATCACATCGAAGGAGATTCTGGAGAACGCGCTGAGCCACTACAGCGGAACCGTGCTCTATGTCTCCCATGACCGTTATTTTATCAACAAGACCGCGACGAGGATCCTGGATCTCACCGGAAAGCGGATGATGAATTATATCGGAAATTACGATTATTATCTGGAAAAACATGACGCGATGATGACGGCCCATTTCGGAAACGAGGCGCCGGAGAGTGCCGGCGGGATCGTCGGATTCGGCGCGTCGAAGACCGGAGCGGCAGCGGAGACTGCCGGAAAGCCTGCGGAGAGCAGCGCAGCGGATGCCGGCGGAAAGCTCGACTGGAAGGCTCAGAAGGAAGAACAGGCCCGCCAGAGAAAACGCCAGAACGATTTAAAGAAGGTCGAGGATGAGATCCACAAGCTGGAGACAAGAGACGGGGAGATCGACGGCCTCCTCTGCGATGAGAGCGTCTTCTCCGACGTTGCGAAACTCATGGAGTTAAACAAGGAAAAAGAGGAGATCGCAGGAAAACTGGAAGTTCTCTACGAAAAGTGGGAAGAACTTGCAGAATGATCATGACTGTCTAACAGCCCGCGCTGCAAAAGGGGCAGGCTTTTATACAGAGTGAGTGCTCGGTCCTGTGGGAATGCAGGATTGAATGCTTACGAATACAGACATACTCAAAGGAAAATGCTTCGTCCGGTCTGGGGAGATTTCGGGCGGGGCATTTTTCTGTCTGGGCAGTTTGCGCATTTTACTGACAAAGATTTGACAAATAATATAGATATAGGTATAATAAAAGACAGCGTTATACTGAGAAGGTGGAACTAGAAAATGACAGACGAGAGACAGATCTCAAAGGCGGTAATCTCAAGACTTCCGCGTTATTACAGATATCTGGGCGAACTGATGGAGGAGGGGATCGAGAGGATCTCTTCCAACGAACTGAGTGCCAGAATGAAGGTGACGGCGTCCCAGATCCGTCAGGATCTTAACAATTTCGGCGGCTTTGGACAGCAGGGATACGGATACAATGTGAAATATCTCTACACCGAGATCGCAAGGATCCTGGGGATCGACAGACAGCACAACCTCATTATCATCGGCGCCGGAAACTTAGGTCAGGCGATCGCCAACTATACAAATTTTGAGAAGCGCGGCTTTATGATCAAGGGAATGTTCGATATCAACCCGCGCCTGATCGGTCTTGTGGTCCGCGGAGTCGAGATCCGTGGGATCGATGACCTGGAGCAGTTTATTGTCGACAATGAAGTACAGATCGCGGCTCTCACGATCCCGAAGTCCAAAGCACCGGAGATCGCAGAGCGCCTGGTAAAAGCCGGGATCAAGGCGATCTGGAATTTTGCCCATACAGACTTAAATGTGCCGGATGATGTAGTCGTTGAGAATGTGCATCTTTCCGAGAGCCTGATGCGTCTTTCCTACCGTGTCTGCAGCATGCAGGATGAGCGGGAGCGGAAAGCAAAGGAAAAAGCAGAACAGACGGGAACCAATGAGACATGTTGATTGGAGTTGGCTGTGATTTGATCGAAATTGAGCGTGTGAAAAAAGCCTGTGAAAAAGAGGCTTTTTTGACGCGTATCTATACCGAGCGCGAGCGCCGGCAGGCAAAGGGTGATCCCCGGGTCCTTGCCGGCACTTTTGCGGTTAAAGAAGCAGTAGCGAAGGTGTTTGGAACGGGATTCCGGGACTTTATGCCGGTCCATGTGGAGGTCTTAAGGGACCCGCTTGGAAAGCCGTATGTCGAACTTCATGCGGGAGCAGAGATGAAGGCGGAGGAGCTCGGGATCAGGACGATCGAAGTGTCGATCTCTGACACGAAGGACCATGCGATGGCGTTTGCCGTCGGAGAGGGGGATGCCGGATGAAAGCAGTTCTGAGCGGAAAAGAAATGAAAGCGTTTGACACCAGGTCCATCAGGGGGTACGGGATCCCGTCCCTGGTGCTGATGGAGCGGGCGGCTCTTGCCGTTGCGGAGAAAGCGGAAGAGATCCTTAAGAAAGAACAGGCAGAGACAGTCTGGTCCGTCTGCGGTTTTGGAAATAACGGGGCAGACGGAGTGGCCGCCGCCAGGATGCTGTTCTTAAAGGGATATGATGTGAAGATCCTGTTCCCGGGACGGGACGGAAAAGGGAGCGAAGAACTGGAAGCCCAGTTAAATATCGTGAAACGGCTGGGGATCCCGGTGATGACGGCGGAAGAACTGCCGGATGCAGAAGAAAAACGATCCCCGGCGCATCCGTTTGCAAAGACGGAGACAAAGGCGAACGCATGCCGCGGCGTGATCCTGGATGCGGTCTTCGGGATCGGTCTTTCGAGAAATGTGGAAGGTGCATACAAAAAGCTCATTGACTGGATCAACCGCAATGAGGATATGAAGACGATCGCCGTGGACATTCCCTCCGGCATCAGCTCCGACACGGGAGAAGTCATGGGGGACGCGGTCCGCGCGGATGTGACGGTCACTTTCGGAATGAAAAAGCTCGGACAGGTGCTGTTCCCGGGAAGAGAATACTGCGGAGAGCTCCTGGTCAGGGACGTCGGTTTTGTGCCGGAGAGCAGCGCGGAGCAGGAAAAACACGTGCAGATGCTGGATCGGGAAGACCTTTTGAGGATCCCGGAAAGGACGCCGGATTCCAACAAGGGAACATACGGAAAAGTCCTCGTGATGGCGGGGGCAAAGAACATGGCGGGAGCAGCCTGCCTCTCCGCGAGAGCGGCATACCGGATGGGAGCCGGACTCGTGAAGATCTTTACACCGGAGGAAAACAGGATCATCGTCCAGGAAAAACTCCCGGAGGCGATCCTTTCCACCTACGATGCGAGAGAAGCCGGAAAAGATCCGGAGAGCTTTGCGAGAAAGATCGCAAGGGAGACGGAATGGGCAGATGTGATCGTTCTGGGGCCGGGGATCGGCATGGAGGATCATGCGCGGCTCATGGTGGAAAACGTCTTAAAGGACGCGTATGTGCCGATCATTCTTGACGCGGACGCGCTGAATCTCGCCGCGGAGTACCGGGAACTCACCGGTTATTTTACAGAAAATATCATCGTGACGCCGCATATGAAGGAAATGTCGCGGCTCACAGGAATTCAGATAGAGGAGATCAAGGAAAATCCGATCCGTGCGGCGAGAGAGTTTGCGGATCAGTACGGAGTGGTCTGCGTCTTAAAGGACTCGGCGACCGTGATCGCGGGAAGAGACGGAAAGACCTTTGTCAATGGCAGCGGGACGCCCGCTATGGCAAAAGGAGGTTCCGGGGATGTTCTGACCGGTGTGATCGCGGGACTGATCGCGCTGGGGCTTGAGGAGAGCGATGCGGCTTCCCTCGGAGTCTATGTGCACGGTCTGGCAGGGGAAAAGGCGGCGAAGCGCTTTGGTGTTCACGCAGTCCTTGCCGGGGAGATCGCGGATTGCCTTTCGGAGGATAGAGAAAATGGAATTTGACAGAATTTATACAGAGATCGATCTGGGTCATATAGAGGAAAACATGGAGGCGATGGAGAAAAATCTTCGCCCGGGGACAAAAATGTACGGAGTCGTGAAGACGGATGCTTACGGACACGGCGCCGTTCCGGTCGCGAAGACGATCGACCGCTTTGTATGCGGATATGCGGTCGCGACCGTTGAGGAAGGCGTACAGCTGCGGAAACACGGGATCACGAAGGAGATCCTGATCCTCGGTCCGGTCGCTGCTCCGAGATACGAGGAGTGCATCCGGCAGGAGCTCTGCATGCCGGTCTTTGAACTGGATAAGGCAGAGGGAATGTCAGAAGCTGCAGAAAAGCTGAAAAAGACAGCCCATGTCCATATCGCGGTGGATACCGGAATGAGCCGGATCGGACTCAGACCGGACACGGCGTCCGTGGAGATGGTAAAAAAGATCGCGGCGCTTCCGGGAGTGAAGATCGACGGCATGTTCACGCATTTTGCGAGAGCGGATGAGGCAGATAAGACTGGTGCGAGACAGCAGTATGACCGGTTTAAGAACTTCTGTGATGCTGTGAAGGCAGCAGGCGTGGAAGTTCCGGTCTGCCATTGTTCCAACAGTGCCGGGATCGTGGAGATGCAGGAGATGAACATGGATGCAGTCCGCGCCGGGATCACGATCTACGGTCTGTACCCGTCGGATGAGGTGAGAAAGGATATCCTCACGATGAAGCCGGCGATGGCACTGAAGAGCTTTATCACGTATATCAAGGAGATCGGGCCTGGAACTGAAGTCGGCTACGGAGGAACGTTCAAGGCAGACCGGACGATGCAGATCGCGACAGTCTCCGCCGGTTACGGGGACGGATATCCGAGAAACCTGTCCGGACGCGGGGAAGTGCTGATCCACGGAAAGCGCGCGAAGATCCTCGGCCGCGTCTGCATGGATCAGTTCATGGTGGATCTTACCGGGATTCCAGAGGCCAAAGAGGGAGATCTTGTGACCCTAATCGGAAGAGACGGGGAGGAAGAGATCACGATGGAGGAGATCGCAGAGATTTCCGGCGGCTTCCATTACGAGATCCCGTGTCTGATCGGAAAGCGGGTTCCGCGTGTGTATGTGAAGAACGGAAAGGTCCTCGGGATCAGGAACTGCCCGGATGAGGAGTATGTCGGATTCTGACCGGCACGCCGCCGCGATTTCTGAATAAAATATCATAAGTGGGGAACACTCTGAATACGGAAATGTCAGGGAAGCTGTCAAAAAAGATACCGTTATGGCTTTGACAGCAGCCCCGGACTCTCCGCAGAAATTCAGACGGAGCGTGAGACTTGTGATCATCAGACGGGGCGATATTTATTATGCGGATCTAAGACCGGTGGTAGGTTCTGAGCAGGGAGGTGTGCGCCCTGTGCTCATCATCCAGAACGATGTGGGAAACAAACACAGTCCGACTGTGATCTGTGCGGCGATCACATCGAGGATGAATAAGGCGAAACTTCCAACTCATGTGGAGCTATCCGCGAGGGACTGCGACATGATGAAGGATTCGGTGATCCTCCTGGAACAGTTGAGGACCATCGACAAGCAGCGATTAAGGGAAAAGATCTGCCATCTTGACGGGGACCTGCTGGACCAGGTAAATGACGCATTGAAGGTCAGTCTGGAACTTGGCGGTTTTTGAGGACCGTGCGGGGAGAGAAAACTGCTACATAATCGCAGTTTGGCGCTGCAGTACACGGGTATTTCAGCCCCGGACATTGTAACAGTCTGGCAGCTGTGAAAAGGTTGCTTTTCACGGGTAGGAATTTTCTGAACTGAAAATTCCGTACGATACAGTTTGGGTCGCGGATTTTGCCGATTCGGAATGCGGAGCATCGGCAAAATCCTGTTACAGTGCGCGGGCATGGAGAGCCCGTGTACTGTAACGTGAAAAGTGATACGGCGGAATGATTCCTTGACGGGCATGAAAATAGATGGTATAGTGGACGAAATACGGAAAAAGTAACTGAAAAAATAGGATAGTTATGGAAAGATAAAGGAGTGTTGGAAAATCTCATGGACGATGGTAATTCATGGATAGGAATTGTTCTGTTTGCCGCATCAGTGATCCTGTTTGCGGTGATGTACGGATTCGGTGCGGCCGTTCAGGCCCTGAATACCAGTGCGCTGGAGGATGAGCGCGACGAAGGAAACAAGCGGGCGGAAAAACTTTTAAAGATCCAGGAAGACCCGTATCTCTTCATCCGCACGAACCAGCTCGCGACGAGCATCCTGACGCTTGCGATGGGCGCGTCCTCGCTGGCGTTTGTGGTAAAAAAACTCACGGCTTTAATCGGGACGCATACACAGATCCCGCATCCGGCAGCGGTGGGGATCGCCTACATTGCGGGACTCGTCGGGATCGCATTTCTGCTCACGGGGCTCGGGATCGTGATCCCGAAGCGCATCGCGGCAAAGAGCCCGATCCGCTTTTGTTATAAAGTTCTGCCGCTCGTGGAACTTGTGACAAAATGTCTCTTTCCGTTTGCGTGGCTGATGGACCAGTTTGCCTATATTTCCTTAAAGGCAGTTGGGATCGATATCCGCGAGAAGGATGACAACGTGACTGAGGAAGATATCATGTACATGGTCAATGAAGGCCATGAACAGGGCGTTCTGGAGGCCAGCGAGGCGGAGATGATCACGAACATCTTTGAGTTCGACGATAAGGTGGCGGCGGATATCATGACGCACAGGACCGCGGTCATCGCACTCGACGGGGAGATGACGTTAAAGGAAGCGCTCGATTTCGTTGTGAAGGAAGCAAATTATTCGAGATTTCCTGTTTATTCCGAAGATATCGACAATATCATCGGCATCCTTCACATGCGCGATATGCTCCACTATACGGATTCCAAGGACCATCTGAACACGCCGATCGCAAAGATCAAGGGACTTTTGAGAAGCCCTCATTTCATCCCGGAGACGAAAAATATCAACGCTCTTTTTAAGGAGATGCAGTCCCAGAAGATCCACATCGAACTTGTGGTGGATGAGTATGGTCAGCTTGCCGGTATCGTCACGATGGAGGACATTCTCGAGGAGATCGTCGGAAATATCCTCGACGAGTACGACAAGGAAGAGCCGGACATCGTATCCCGGAAAAACGGTACATATGAGCTCACGGGTCTCACCCTTCTGGACGATGTGGAAGAGACGCTCGGAGTGGAATTTGATAAGGAAGATAAGGACAATTTTGATACCCTGAACGGTTTTATGGTATCGAGGATCGGACATATCCCGAAGGTTGGAGAGAAGGGAAGTGTCAGGATCGGGGATTACCTCTTAAAGATCATGAAGGTGGAGAACAAGGTGATCCAGACCGTTCTCGCGATCCCGCTTCCGAAAGAGAAGAGCGGAACAGAAGCGAAAAACGGGAACGAGATGAATGAGAAAACTGACAGGAAAAAATAAAAAAACATCCTGCGGCCGGTACATTGGGTACTGACTGCAGGATGTTTTTTTGTTCAACAGGAAATTCCGATGGAACTTCCTGTTAAATAAAAAGGCACTGCGTGCCTAAGATGTGCACTCGCGCGAAGATGATGGTTGTCGCAAGCGACCGCGCTCGGCGCGAGAATGTGCCGAGGTACATTCTTTTTTATTCCTGGCTTCGGAAGTTAACGGTTCCGGTGGCCGGATCCATGGAATCTACGATCGCCAGGGACTCTAAGTGGTAGCCGAGATTTCGGATGACCTGTCCACCGATCTGGAATCCTTTCTCGATCGCGATGCCGATTCCCTCAACGGTAGCGCCTGCGTCATGGACGATCGAGATCAGTCCCTGAAGCGCGTAGCCGTTCGCAAGGAAGTCGTCGATGATCAGAACGTGATCGTCCGGGGAAAGGAACTTTTTGGAGACGATAACCTGATTCTTGCATTTATGGGTGAAGGATTCAACTTCCGCCACATACATTTCGCCGTCGAGGTTGATGCTCTGGGATTTCTTTGCAAATACGACCGGCACATGGAAGTGCATCGCCGCGATACAGGCGATACCGATACCGGATGCCTCGATCGTCAGGATCTTGTTGATATTTTCATTGGCAAAACGGCGCTTGAATTCCGCACCCATCTCGTCAAAAAGCTCGATATCCATCTGATGGTTTAAAAAGCTGTCAACCTTTAATACGTTTCCTTCTTTTACCACACCGTCTTTTGCGATGCGCTCTTCTAAAAAGTTCATGTTTTCTCCTCCGTCAATCACTCTTTTTGAGTATCTTTGTATTGTATCCAATTATAGCAATATCGGGGAGAGATTACAAGATAAAAAGCGGCGGGCCGTGGATGAGATAAAAAGTTATTTTTCGCAGGCAGGAATTTTCTGAACTGAAAATTCCGTATGATACAGTTGTGGTCGCAGATTTTGCCGATTCGGAATGCGGAGCATCGGCAAAATCCTGTTACAGTGCGCGGGCATAGAGTGCCCGTGTACTGTAACGGTTGCCGATTTGTTTATGAAATTTTAATGGCGGTCATACTTGCGGGGGCGGCGGGAGAGTGATATCATGGACAGACAACTGGAAAGCGGTTCACCAGCTGCAGCCAACAGATCAACGATAAAAAGGTTCCCGGCAGCAATTGACGGGTGTGGAAAGGGATCATTACTTTTATGGATAAATATGAGGTTCTCAAACAATATTTCGGCTATGACACGTTCCGGGACGGACAGGAGAAGATGATCGATGCGATCACTTCCGGCAGAGATGTGCTGGGGATCATGCCGACGGGCGCAGGAAAGTCCCTGTGTTATCAGATCCCGGCTCTGATGGCGGGGGCAAACGGGGGGATCACGCTGGTGATCTCGCCCCTGATCTCACTTATGAAAGACCAGGTCAGCGCCCTGAACCAGGCGGGCGTTCATGCTGCGTACCTGAACAGTTCCCTGACGGCGGGACAGTATTATAAGGCGCTCGGATATGCGAGAGAGGGACGGTATCCGATCATCTACGTCGCTCCTGAGCGGCTTCTGACTCCGGAATTTCTTGATTTTGCCGTCCATGCGAAGATCGCCATGGTGGCGGTCGATGAGGCGCACTGCGTCTCCCAGTGGGGTCAGGATTTCCGGCCGGGATACTTAAAGATCGAGGAATTCCTGCGGGCACTTCCGGAGCGCCCGGTCGTCAGCGCCTTTACGGCGACCGCGACTGCGGAAGTCCGGGATGACATTATCGATCTCTTAAAGCTGCAGGATCCGGTCGTGACGACGACGGGATTTGACCGCCCGAATCTCTACTTTGAGGTTCAGAGCCCGAAAGATAAATATACGGCGGTAAAAATGTATATCGAAGAACATGCAGGACAGTGCGGCATCGTCTACTGCCTGACGAGAAAACTCGTGGAGGAAGTGACGGAGAAGCTGATGAAGGACGGATTCTCCGTCACGAGATACCATGCGGGACTTTCCGACAGCGAGAGAAAGCAGAATCAGGAAGATTTTATCTTCGACCGCGCCCAGATCATGGTGGCGACAAATGCATTCGGAATGGGGATCGACAAATCGAATGTCCGCTTTGTGATCCACTACAACATGCCGAAAAATATGGAGAGTTACTATCAGGAAGCCGGGCGCGCGGGCCGTGACGGGGAACCGGCGGACTGTCTGCTCCTGTACGGCGGGCGGGATGTCGTGACGAACCAGATGTTTATCGACAACAACCGTGACAACGAAGAACTCGACGATGTGACAAGGCAGATCGTTGCGGAGCGCGACAGGGAGCGGTTAAAAAAGATGACATTCTACTGCTTTACGAATGACTGCCTCAGGGAGTATATTCTCCGGTATTTCGGGGAGTACGGAAGCGGATACTGCGGAAACTGTTCTAATTGTAAGACACAGTTTGAGGAGACGGATGTGACGGAGATCGCGAGAGCCATTGTCGGCTGCGTCGCGGAGTGCCGCGGGCGGTACGGGACTACGGTGATCCTCGACACGGTGCACGGAGCTTCGACGGCGAAGATCAGGAATTATCACATGGATGAAAATTCCTTTTACGGAAAGCTAGCAAAAGTCCCGGTCTACAGGTTAAGACAGGTTTTAAATTTTCTGCAGATAAAAGAATATCTGGTGGTGACCTCTGACGAGTACGCGATCGTGAAGCCGGGAAAGAATGCGGAAGTGCTCTTAAACGACGGTGAGACGGTCATGATGAAGCTTCCGAAGGAGCAGGAGAGAGTGAAGACAGGAAAGATCTCCGGAGGCGCGAAGAAGACAAAGATGGCAGCCGGTACCGAGTCGTTTACGGAGGCGGAGACGACACTGTTTGACCGGTTAAAAGAACTGCGCCGTGAGATCGCGCGGGAGGAGAAGGTTCCACCGTATATCGTATTTTCCGATAAGACTCTGGTGCATATGTGTCTGATCAGGCCGAAGAATAAGGAAGAAATGCTGACGGTCTCCGGAGTCGGGGAATTTAAGTATGCGAAGTATGGGGAGAGATTCCTGAAAGTTTTTGCGGATAAAACGGATTCCGTTTCCTGACAAAAATCGTCTGACAAATTGTGGAAAGCCTACAATTCTTGTGGGATATTGAGAAAAGGTTACTTTTCACGGATAGGAATTTTCTGAACTGAAAATTCCGTATGATAACGTTGTGGTCGTGGATTTTGCCGATTCGGAATGCGAAGCATCGGCAAAATCTTGCTACAGTGCGCGGGCATAGAGTGCCCGTGTACTGTAACAAGAAAAGGTAAAAACAGGAAAATCAAGCTTGACGAATCCGGCGTATAGGTGTATGATAAGGACAGTTTCACTTACATGCGTTAAAGCGTAACGCAACAACGCATTTGAGGATGTGAGATCCCGTCTGAAGGGGAGGATATACAGATCCTGAAAATGACAGCGGGATGTTACAAAAAAGAAAAACTGAGGGGAGATCGATATTATGAAAAAAGTAACAGCACTTGCAATGGCAGCCGTTGTAGCGGCTTCCGCATTAACCGGATGTGGATCCAGTTCCACAGCAGAGACAACAGCAGCTGCAGCAGAGACAACGACAGCAGCAGCGGCCGATTCCACAGAAGCAGCAAAAGAAGACGGAAAGACCTACAATGTGGGAATCTGCCAGTTAGTACAGCACCCGGCACTTGATGCGGCGACAGAAGGTTTCCAGGCTGCATTGAAAGATAAACTCGGTGACAAGGTCACGTTTGATCTTCAGAACGCATCCGGCGATTCCGCTACCTGCGCAACGATCATCAACCAGTTCGTTTCCAACGATGTGGACCTGATCCTTGCAAATGCGACCGCAGCACTTCAGGCAGCGGCAGCAGGAACCAGCGAGATTCCGATCCTCGGAACTTCCATCACAGATTACGCGACAGCACTTGATATCGACAACTGGACAGGTACGACAGGTCTCAACATCTCCGGTACCTCCGATCTTGCTCCGCTCGACCAGCAGGCAGCAATGTTAAATGAGCTGTTCCCGGATGCAAAGAATGTCGGCTTATTATACTGCTCCGCAGAGCCGAACTCCAAATACCAGGCAACAACCGTAAAAGGATACCTGGAAGATCTTGGATACACCTGCAAGGAATACACCTTCGCAGACTCCAACGATATCGCTTCCGTAACAACAACAGCAGCAGGAGAGAACGATGTTCTCTATGTTCCGACTGACAATACGGCTGCTTCCAATGCAGAGATCATAAACAATATCTGCCTTCCGGCGAAAGTTCCGGTAATTGCAGGTGAAGAAGGAATCTGCTCCGGATGCGGCGTTGCAACTCTTTCCATCGACTACTACGATATCGGATACAAAGCCGGTGAGATGGGCGCAGAGATCCTGATGGACGGCAAAAATGTAAAGGAAATGCCGATCGAGTTTGCACCGGAGGTAACAAAGAAATACAATAAGGCAAACTGTGAGGCACTTGGAATCACGGTTCCGGATGACTACGTTGTGATCGAAGAATAATAACGACTTGAAATTATGAGGACATCAGGGTGGCAAACAGCAAAAAATTTTGTCACCCTGTTTGTTATCATCAGCCATAGGAGGAAAGAAACGTGAATTTTGCAACATTGTTTAATGCATTGCCGGGTGCCTGTGCACAGGGACTCATCTGGGGCATCATGGCGATCGGCGTTTATATTACATATAAGATCCTCGATCTTGCAGACCTTACCGTGGACGGAACCATGTGTACGGGAGGTGCTGTCTGCATCATTTTCATGTTAAACGGACATTCTGTGGGAGTGTCCCTGTTTGCGGCGTTTATCGCGGGAATGATCGCGGGCCTTGTGACCGGAATCTTTCACACGGCGATGGGGATCCCGGCGATCCTTGCGGGAATCCTGACCCAGCTTGGTCTCTACTCCATCAACCTCCGCATTATGGGCGGTAAGGCAAATCAGGCCATCAGTGTGGATAAGTATGATCTTTTAGTGTCTCTCCGTTATGTAAAGGGAGTCGCATTTTACAGGAACACGATCTTCGTGACGGCATTGATCATTGTGATCCTGATCGCGGTCCTCTACTGGTTCTTCGGAACAGAGATCGGATGCTCCATCCGTGCCACAGGTTCCAATCAGAACATGTCACGTGCCCAGGGCATCAATACTGATTTTACAAAGATCTTAGGTCTTATGATCTCTAACGGGATCGTTGCCTTTGCGAGTGGCTTATATGCCCAGTATCAGGGCTTTGCGGATGTCAACGCAGGCCGTGGCGCCATCGTGATCGGTCTCGCAGCCGTTATCATCGGTGAGGTGGTATTCGGAAAGATCAGCCAGAACTTCGGTTTCAAGTTGTTCTCCGTTGCCTTCGGTGCAATCATTTATTATCTGGTCCTTCAGGTCGTACTCTGGATGGGATTAAATTCCAACGATTTAAAACTCCTGTCAGCTCTTGTCGTTGCGGTATTTCTTGCGATCCCGTACATGAAAGGCAAATATTTCTCTAAACCGGTAAAAAGAGGAGGTGCACCTCGTGCTTGATCTTCACAATATTTATAAAACCTTCAACGCGGGAACCGTCAATGAAAAGACTGCGTTAAACGGATTAAATCTTCATTTAAACGAAGGCGATTTTGTCACCGTCATTGGCGGAAACGGAGCAGGAAAATCTACCATGTTAAATGCGGTCGCAGGAACGTGGCTTGTGGACGAAGGAAAAATCACCATCGATGATATCGACGTGACAAAACTCCCGGAGCACAAACGCGCGAAGTATCTCGGACGCGTGTTCCAGGACCCGATGACAGGAACGGCTGCCACCATGCAGATCGAGGAGAACATGGCCCTAGCGGCGAGAAGAGGAATGACGCGCTCCCTGAGACCGGGGATCACCGCGAAAGAGAGAGAATTCTACAGAGAACAGTTAAAGATCCTGGGGCTTGGCCTGGAGGACCGCCTTACATCGAAAGTCGGCCTTCTCTCCGGCGGACAGAGACAGGCGCTGACACTTCTTATGGCGACCTTAAAGAAGCCGAGACTTCTTCTCTTAGATGAGCACACGGCGGCTCTCGACCCGAAGACGGCGGCGAAAGTCCTCGAGACGACGGATAAGATCGTAAACAGTGAACATCTGACAACTCTGATGATCACCCACAACATGCGTGACGCCATCGCACACGGAAACCGCCTGATCATGATGAACGCGGGCCATGTGATCTACGATGTGGCAGGTGAGGAGAAGAAACACCTGACGGTTCAGGATCTTCTCGCGAAGTTTGAGGAAGCCGCGGGCGGCGCGTTCGCGAACGACCGGATGATCCTCTCATAGGCTTTCGGGATGCGGAATCAGAAGCGATATATTATATAGAAGAAACAGATCAGAAGATGGAAAAACGGCAGTCGATTTTGCGAAAATGCGGGACCGGCTGTCTGTTTTTATGTGGAAGTAAATGCAGCACAAAATGGTAACTGTTCAGCAGGTCTGCACACTTGCTGCGCTGACTGTAATAAAATACAGGCTTAAAGGTACAAATATGTGGGCAGACATTCTTTTATAGAAAAGACTGGATTTTTTTACAAAGACGTTGTATAAAGAAGATGCGGTCGAGAGGATGTGCAGCCGGCTGCAGTCAAAGGCGGCAGAGAGAATGTCGCTTTCAGGAGGAAGAATTTATGAGCAAATCTGCAAAAAATGATAAAACAAAGACAAATGTGATGCGGCTTTTAGATGCCGCAAAGATCCCGTATGAGTCAAAGGAGTACCCGGTGGATGAACATGACCTCTCCGGGAGCCATGCGGCTGACATGCTGGGCGTGGACCACGGGAGTGTGTTTAAGACTCTCGTGCTGAAAGGAGAGCGCACAGGATTTCTCGTCTGCTGTATCCCGGTGGATGGGGAAGTGGACTTAAAAAAGGCGGCAAAAGCGGCCGGAGATAAGAAAGTGGAGATGCTTCCGATGAAGGATCTTTTGGCCACAACAGGCTATATCCGCGGCGGCTGTTCCCCGATCGGCATGAAGAAAAAGTTCCCGACATTTATCGATGAAGCGGCTTTAAATTATGAAACGATCGCGGTCAGCGCCGGCCAGAGAGGCTTCCAGGTCCTGCTTTCCCCGCAGGCTCTTGCGGACTATGTCGGGGCAAAACTTCTGGATCTTCAGCAAAATTAGTTGACATAACTGAAAACGTTATGGGAAACCACTCAAAAATGGGAACTCAATATTTAACAAAATTGTAATATTTGCAATATTTTATACTTGCCAATACTACCAAAAATCCAGGTTTTGTGCGGATTATATTTGGAAAAACTATTAAAAAAATGTAACAATATTTAAAAAACAGGCTGTAAAATGTAACAAAGTTGTGCAGGACTTATTGACATTCGCCCCCTCATTCTCCTATAATCACAGACACCGGCCGGAAAACGGTCGGAATGAACAACCGGCGACAGGACGGAGAAAGAGGGTATTCAAATGAATCCATGGAACTCATTTCTTCAAACAGTCTTTCAGTTTGTGAAATCACTCTTCGGCGGTGTGACAAAGAAGATGCACCGGAATGCGGCAGTCCTCACGATGGGCGCAACACTGATCGCAGTGATTCCATTTACAGCGGTGGACTTCCAGGGCGGAGGCAAAAACGCGATTGTCGCGTATGCCGAGACGCAGGGAGGTTCGGATGAAGACAGTCTGGAGGAGACAGAAGATACTGCTCTTCCGGAAACAGACGGAAATGTTTTAGAGGATGAGACGACGGCGGATGAAGCATCATCCGCGGAGACGGAAGCAGATATCAGGACAGAAACAGAAAATACAGAGACGAAAGAGGAGAGCATCACAGAGCCTGCTGCAGGATCGGAAAATGCGGATGCGGATCATGGTCCGGAAGAAGCTGTAGAAACAGAAACTGCGGCTGCGGCGGATGAAGTGAGCGGGATCACGCAGGCAGAGCCGGAAACAGAGGTGTCCGGGGAAGCCAGGGTACAGGCGGCAGCAGAAGAGACCGTCGTGGCAGAGGAACCTGCAAGAGAAGCGTTCACGGGGTATTCCGAAAGCGACTACAATGTTCTTCTCCGGATCGTTCAGGCGGAAGCCGGAAACTGCGACATCGAAGGACGTGTCATGGTGGCAAACGTGATCTTAAACCGTGTGGAGGACGATGCATTCCCGAACACGATCACGAAAGTCGTTTACCAGAAACACCAGTTTTCCCCTGTGGGAAACGGATCCATCAAGCGCTGCAAGGTCACGGCCGAGACCGTAGAGGCAGTCGAGAGGGCACTTTCGGGTGAAGATCTGACAGACGGCGCCCTGTATTTCATGAACCGGCGGGCATCTTCCAGGAAGAACGCAAGCTGGTTTGACAGACATCTGGAATTCCTGTTTAAACATGGAAATCACGAGTTTTTCCGGTAAAAACTCCGGGTCAGATAAAAGGATTAGGATAAAAAAGGATAAGGGAAAAGCGGCATGCGACGGGCGGTGAAGATCGTTTTGGAGCATGCCGCTTTTTACAATTGACATTTATACTCCGCCATGGGATAATAAGACACTGGTATCGCAGAAATACCTGTGAAATTGAAATATGGAAAAACGGTTTCGCTGTGAGCAGGAGAAAATATATGCGGCGGAATGATGATATTGGAATACATGAAAGAGGAAACAGAATGAAGCTAAAAAAAGTATTTTTCGACCTTGACGGGACACTGACAGATTCCATGCCGGGGATCACGAAAGGCGTTCAGTATGCATTGAAGCATTATGGGATCCAGGTGGATGACCTGAATGTTTTAAAACCGTTTGTCGGTCCGCCGCTCTCCGACAGTTTTAAGGAGTATTACAATTTCTCCGAGAAGGACGCGGAGGATGCGATCTACGTGTTCCGGGACTATTACGATGTGGAAGGATGGAAGGACAACGCACCGTTTGCCGGAGTTGAGGAGATGTTAAAGTCCTTAAAGGACGCAGGACTCGAACTCTATGTGGCAACTTCCAAGCCGGAGGTGACCGCAAAGCGCGTGCTGGAATATTTTCATCTGACAAACTACTTTAAATTCATCGGCGGCGCGTCCCTGGATGAAAAGCGCGTGAACAAGGATGACGTGATCCGGTATGTGCTGGAAGAAAACGGGATCGGCGAGGAAGAAAAGAAATCCGTGATCATGGTGGGCGACCGGAAACATGACGTGGAAGGCGCGAAGAAAACGGGACTTTCCGTGGTAGGCGTGCTTTACGGATACGGCAGCAGGGAAGAGCTTCAGGATGCCGGGGCAGATTATCTCTGTGAAACTCCAAGAGAGGTTGCAGAGCTGTTAAGATCGCTGGCTTTTGCAGATGGAAATTCCCTGAATTGAAAATTTTGTATCATACAGCGGCTGCGATCCTGACGGTCCGGAATGCGAAGCAGCGGCAGGATCGTGTTTCAGTTTCAGAAACCGGACGTTTTTACGGGCAGAAAAGTGCACGGATCCGACAGTAAGAAAATTGGTTACTTTTCGCGGGTAGGAATTTTCTGAACTGAAAATTCCGTATGATACCGTTAAGGCCGCGGATTTTGCCGATCTGGAATGCGAAGCATCGGCAAAATCCTGTTACAGTGCGCGGGCATGGAGTGCCCGTGTACTGTAACAAAATTGTACGGTACCATGAAATGGAACTTGAAAAATGATCGATGATGCGCTATAATAGGTGTCAGTGAAAGGGAATGTGATTCCTGGGATGTTCGACACTCCTGTCTATTTTGAACCTACATTTTGACATACGGGATTCCTACATCCTTGAACGGATGCCAGGCCTCCATCGAGTGGAAGGCAGATGTTTAAGTGCGGATGCCCACCTAGCACTGCTAGGCGTCAATTATTCAGGAAACGGCATTTTGGGATTGCGAAAGATAAAAAGCAGCGAGAGATCGCTGCTTCTTTTCGTTTAACAGGAAATTTGCCGATGCTCTGCATTCGTTCAGATTTTGTTAAGGCTCTTTTCTAAATATGAGAAGTATGGTATGATGATGCCATGGTCGACGGTACAAAATGGTTTCGATTGACGGAAAAAGAGAAGTAACTGCAAAGGAGAAACTTTTATATGAAAAATGAACGGTTCGAACGGTACATTTATACAGGTGTGACGGCGATCCTGGTATTGATCGCGGCGGTGTTCGTCGTGTTTCTGTTTCTGGAAAGGTCGGCGGTGTTTGCCTTTCTGGGAAAGGTTCGTTTTGTGCTCGCACCAGTGATCTATGGAGCGGTCCTGGCATTTTTAATGTCCCCGGTCTACAACTGGTGCTACCGGCTGACTGTGTATACAGGAAAGTCCGGGGAGCCAAAGGCAAGATTTAAAAATGAAAAACTGGGTGCTTTTTTCGGAAGAAGCGTGGGAACAGCTGTCAGCCTTGTATTCCTTTTGGCTGTGGTCGTCAGCCTTTCCAGTATGATCATCCCGCAGCTGTACTCCAGTATTGTCGGGATCATCAATATGATGCCGGAATACTTCCAGAATGTGTATGACTGGCTGACGGATTTCTTCGTGAACAATCCTCCGGTGGAGCAGGCGATCTTAAATATTTATGAGCAGTCGGCCCAGTATTTCCAGAACTGGATGGAGACAGACCTCATGTCGAATCTCTCGAACTTCCAGAATTTCCAGAATATCGAGAAGATCCTCGGCGGTGTTTCCAGCGGTGTCATGAATCTGATCACCCTGACAAAAAATCTGCTGATTGGGTTGATCGTCATGATCTACCTCTTAAACATCAAGGAATCGCTCTCGGCGCAGGGAAAGAAATTTATCTATTCGATCCTGTCTCTGAAGGCGGCGAACATTGTAGTCGGAGAGTTCCGGTTTATCAAAAAGGCGTTTTCCGGTTTTATCATCGGAAAACTGATCGATTCCCTGATCATCGGAATCCTCTGTTTTATCCTGATGAACCTGTTCAAACTCCCGTATGAGCTGCTGATCAGCGTGATCATCGGAGTAACGAACATTATCCCGTTTTTTGGACCTTTTATCGGGGCTGTACCGTGTGCGATCCTCGTATTCCTCATCAGTCCGAAACAGTGTCTGTATTTTATCGGTCTGATCCTTGTACTCCAGCAGTTTGACGGAAATATTTTAGGACCGAAGATCCTTGGAAACTCCACAGGTGTTTCCAGCTTCGGAGTCCTGTTCTCGATCCTGCTGTTTGGCGGCCTGTTCGGATTTGTGGGAATGATCATTGCAGTTCCGCTGATGGCGGTCATCATCCACGTTTACAGACAGATCCAGGATCATTTCCTTGCGAAAAAGAATCTGAGTCAGGAAGAAAACGACTATGTAAAACTGGACCGCATTGACGAAAAGAGCGGTGAGTATATCAGGCGTACGGACAAACAGTAAGTCCGGATGTTTTCACACGGGAAGAACCCGTGTACAGTGACCGGGCCGGGTTTGCCCGGGAAAGGAATTATGAACGAGAGTAGGAAAATGATAAACTGGATGGCAGGGGTCACGACATTTGTCGTGGCACTGCTCATCGTGATCGTACTTCTGGACACGGAACAGGATGGAGTTTCTCTGGCGGCAGCGTCCAGAACGGTCGCTCTGACGCTGGAGTCGGAGAGCGGAATCCTGGAAAATGCGCCGGAGACATCGAACTTTGACGAAAAACTTTCTGATCAGTGGTATGTAAAATATATGGATTACCTGTATGCGCAGGGATATCTTGACAGCGGGGTGATCCAGGCGGATGAGAGGAGCGCGACATCCGCAGTTACATACGCAGTCCTTTCGGACTGGGCGAAGAAGGCATCAGAGGAGGGAAACGGGAAAACCGATGCACTCCTTTCCTATGTGGATGCCGGGGACCGCGCAAAAAAAGCAGTTTCCAGCGAAAATTTCTGGAAATTTTATGATGCGTTCCGCGCAGCAGCAGATCCGGAAGGGGCAGTTGCCGAGGTCGAGACGGATCTTTACGGGACTCCGGACAATGTGGACGGAGCTCCGGCATGGACGGCATACACAAGGGACGGGACCTTCCAGTTTGAGGGACTTTATCTGGATAACTATATTGACCGGAAGATCCGGTTCCTGGCGAGAGACGATGAGATCTTAAAGGTGGAGACGATGGTCTCTGACGAGATCGTCTACGAGAACGCCTGGATCTCTGGATTTTCCGGGCGGACTGTGACCGTCTTTATCGGAAATATCCAGAGGGAATTTCCGGTAAAGGGAGTATTAAAGGATGAGAGTGAGATCTCTGGCCAGATCGGGGATCTGTATTTAAAGGGCGGTCAGCCAAAGCGGCTGGTGCTGAAAAAGGAAAAGATCACCGGAACCGTTCTTGCGGTCCGCGATACGGAGATCGAGATCGATGGCTACGGCAGTGTGCCGCTGGCGGATCAGTTTAAGATCTACCGCACATACGGGGTCCTGAGGGAGCAGCAGAAAAAGGACATTCTTGTCGGTTACCATATGCAGGAGTTTGTGGTTGCAGACGGGGAGATCTGTGCGGCACTCACGACGGAGAAACCGGATATCGACGCGATCCGTGTCCTGATCATGACAAATGGCTTTAAATCCCTGTTCCACGACTCGATCACGCTTTCCTGTGATTCGATGGCGGTCCTGGAATACGGGGATGAGAAGGATGCGAAGACAGAATCCATCGCGGCAGGAGAGACAGTGACGATCAAGCCGGGCGACTCCAGACTGGCAAGCGGACGTCTCACCTTCAAATCCGCCAACGATGGCGGGATGATCACGGTGCACAGCTTAGAGCGTGCCCAGGGAACTCCGGTCTATCCGGGACATATGGAGATCACGGAGGAGCGCGACGGACTGCTGCTCTTAAACGAGGTGGATCTCGAGGAATACTTAAAACGGGTAACGCCGAGCGAGATGCCGCCGACTTATGAGCTGGAGGCACTGAAGGCCCAGGCGATCTGCGCGAGAACTTACGCATGGCGCCAGATCCAGGGCAACGCCTATTCCACTTACGGCGCCCATGTGGATGACAGCACGAATTTCCAGGTATACAACAATACATTGACGTATGATTCCACGGATGCTGCTGTGAATGAGACGTTCGGGCAGCTTCTGGAATACAACGGGGACCCGATCGAGGCGTTCTATTACTCCACATCCGACGGACATGGAACCGACGGAAGTGTGTGGGGAGCGGATGCGTCCAACACGCCGTATCTCAGAGCAGTGACGATCAACGACAAGGCGAAAAAGCTGGATCTGACTTCGAATGAAGCGTTTGAGAACTTTATCAGGGACGAGAACACGGACGCTTACGATTCTGATTTCCCGATGTTCCGCTGGAACACAAAGACGACCAGCACGATTCTGGATGAAAAGATCGGCGGTGTCGGGCGGATCACGGGACTTACGATCACGTCGAGAGGGGCCGGCGGATACGCGAAGACCCTGAAGGTCGTGGGAACGGAAGGTTCCAAGACATTCTCCGGACAGAGCAAGATCCGCAGTGTTCTCGGAAATTCATCGCTTGTATACAACAGGAAAGACGGATCGACATCCACGGGATGGGATACACTTCCGAGCGGCTTTATTTACATCGAGAATAACGGAACTGATGAAAACCAGGTGACGACGTTTACGATCTATGGAGGCGGCTTCGGGCATGGCGTCGGCATGAGCCAGAATGGCGCCCAGGGCATGGCAAAGCAGGGAAAGACCTGCCAGGAGATCCTGAAGTTCTTCTATGATGGATGCGGGCTGATGGATATCAGTGAAGTGAATTGATCGAATTGAATATTGAAAAAGGTCCATGAAAAGTAACGAATGATCACTTTCATGGACCTTTTTTGTCTGACAGGAAATTCAGATGGAACTTCCTGCTAAACAAACTTTTTTATTAACAAAGAAGAATGGCGCTGTAAAACTATTTCCGGTACAGATATTTCGGCACGCCGTTTTCCATCACGCGCTTCGGCTCGCCCTGGATCAGCGGGAGAGCGTAAGAGAGGAAATCATCGGTGATATCGTTTCCTGCTGCGGAGATCCATTCCTTCGGGAATTTTTTCTCCTGGTTGCAGATCAGGCTCACATCCTCCGCTGCACAGTGCATTGTGTACGGAACATCGGAGTCACGCTTGAAGGCGATCATCTTTTTTGTCTCTCCGGCGAGGACAGCCTTCACACCGGCAGCACCGGCCATGGCAGCTTCCTCGATATCAGTCTCGGATACCATCATTCCGCTGCAGCGCTGGTTGACGTTCAGCTCGATTGAGCGGACTTTGACGCCGAATTTGTCACGCACAAAGCTCTCTAAGACTTCGCCGCATCCGGTGAGCTTGTGTGAAATCCAGCATATACGCTTTTTTTTCTGGCGTAGGCTGTGGCTTTAAGGACTGCATGTAAGCAAATCTATCCATGGTTTTCTCCCCTTTCTGATTGAGGGGAGTTCGTACGTACGAACTCCCGGTGTGGTTGCTTATTTATTTACCAGCGGACAGTGGCTTTTCAGACCGGACATCCACAGAGGAGACCCTCATGTACTGGTATTTATCGTCATATACGGCGGTAACTGTGTAAGTATGGAGCGGCTTGACAAGATCAAATACATCCTTTACACAAGAAATGTTTCCAGCTTCAGATCCCTGCAAGATAGCAAGGGTGTAACTTTCTCTTCCGGTGCTGGTGCTGGTTTTTGCTTCTTTTCCTAATACTGCAATGTCAATGTTAGCTGCGATTTTCATACGTTTTTCCTCTTCTTTCTTTTGATGGTTTGTTTGGTTAATTTATGTTAAGGGAGAAAAGCCCCCATGGCGAGGGCTTGTCTCACCTAACGATCAAAGGTAAGTCCAATGGATACATTGGCTATTGTCCCTTCCGGGAGGGATTCTGTGAATTTGTCAAGCTGTGAACAAAGCATGGCAACAATGTTTTTGTCTGTCAGCTTATCTGCCATTTCTCCAAGAGTCGAACAGGACAAGAT
>OKRR01000719.1_pt1 | contig 35998 bp, 27 predicted proteins | sample 1601211 | NCBI WGS metagenome assembly OKRR01 (sample SAMEA3541525, study PRJEB24748) | human gut metagenome | biome: human gut; feature: human-associated habitat; material: faeces | place: China | collected 2012
GGTTGCCGCCAAAGCCGCCGCGACCGCCACGGTCGCCGCCACGGTCACCAAAGCCGCCACGGCCACCGCGATCGCCAAAGCCGCCGCGACCGCCACGGTCGCCGCCACGGCCACCGCGCTCGTCACGGCCGCCGCGAGGACCGCGGTCCTCGTCCAGGCCCATGGCGACGAGCGGAGCGATAACCTTATCGAGAGCGGCCATCAGCTCGGTGGCCTCCTCGTAAGAAAGCTCGGGCAGGAGCTTCTCCTTCTTGTTGGCAAGCTCGGTCAGGCCCTCAGCGGCATCCTCGGCAGCGAAGACAACGATCTTGCGCATATCGCCCTCGGCGTCGTCGATGCGGCCGACCAGATCGGCAGCCTCGGCCTCGGCCATCAGGCCATCGAGCTCACGAAGGCGCATGCCCAGCAGGTCGGACATTTCCTTCTGCTCCATCTTGGGCTTGAGGTCAAGAAGCTTGATGGCGCGCTCGATGTTCGCCATGCGCTCGGCCTTGGCCTCCTCCTCCTTGGAAATAGCAAAGCGACGGCTGCGCAGCAGGCGGGCGGCCTTCTGCATCTTGTCCATCAGCTCTTCGTCATCGTAATCAGCGGCGGCCTCGACAACCTCGGCCTCCTCGGCGGAAACCTCGTCAGCAGCCTCAACCTCGGCAGCTTCGGTCTCCACGGTCTCGACTGCCTCGACCTCGGCAGCCATGGTCTCGTTCTCGGTCTCGTTCATGATCTCTTCGTTCTCAGACATGAGACTCCTTCTTGGCCCTCTCGGGCATCATCGCCCCATTCGCGGGGCCCGTCGCGCACTCTTTGCGCTTTAAACATTCATGCCTCTCGGCAAAACGTCCATTAGTTTATGGTGTCGCCATCCAATCTAGCTGCAGAATCTATGTGCACACATTAATGCGACATGTGCGACTCGCGGCGGGCGTACACCAGCGACACCGCGAACCCGGCCACGGCAATCACGGCCGCTACGCGCACGGCAGTCGCAAATCCTATCGCCTGGGCAACGTCCGCCGCAACGCCAGCGGCGCCGGCAACCGCCGCAGAACTCGAGAGCAGGCCGATAAACAGGGACGGGCCAAACGACGCGGCAATCATGTTCCACGTGTTGAGCAATGCCGTTCCGTGAGGATGCTCGGCGGCGGGCAACGTCTCCAGGCCGGCCGTCTGCGAGGGGCTCAGCACCAAACCGACACCGGCATACACCACAACAGTCAGCGCCACGACAATACCAATGTTCATGCTTGCCGCGGTCATCGAAATTGCAGCCTGTCCCACAGCAATCAGGGCAAAGCCGACCGGCAGCAGCGGCCACGCGCCACGGGCATCCATCACGCGTCCGCCCACAATCGAGGTCACGGCGTTGCAGGCAATCGCCGGCAAAATGAGCAAGCCCGCAACAAGCGCGGTCATGCCGTATGCGCCCTCAAAATAGAGCGGCAACAAAACGCTCATCGAGAACGTCGTCATCATCGACACCACCACAAGCAGACAGGCAGGCCAAAAACGAACGCTCGTCATGGGACGCACGTTGAGCACCGGATGGACGAGCTTGAGCTGACGGGCCGCAAACAGGCCGAGCAGCACAACCGCGGCGAAAAGCGTCACGATGCCGGCCATCACATTGGTCGAGAACTCGCCAACGGAATATACAAACGCCGTGATGCCGGCCGCAAGCAAAGCAACCGACAGAATATCAAGCTTAGTGTTCGAGCGCTCTCCAACATTTCGAACGAGCTTTGCTGCCGCCGCGGCGACCACGACACCGCCCACCAGCGGCACTACGAACACCGCCCTCCAGCCAAACAACGTGCACATAAGACCACTGATCACAGGTCCAAACGCCGGCCCCAGCGTAATGCAGGCACCGCCCAGACTCAGATACAGACCGAGCTTCTCGCGCGGAGCGCAAGATAGCACCACATTCATCATGAGCGGAAACAAGATGCCCGATCCCGCAGCCTGCAAAATGCGACTTGGCAGCAAGACGGTAAACGTTGGGGCGACCAGGCACAGGACTTCTCCGGCGACCATGCATCCGCATGCGAAAAACAGCAGCCTGCGCGTCGAGAAACGACCGGACAGAAAGGCCATGATGGCCGTGAAGATCGACGTCACGATCATGTAGCCCGAAACAAGCCACTGCGCCGTGGTGGCACTCACCGAAAAGGCCGCCATGATGTCGTGCAACGCCACGTTAATGATGTTCTCGTTAAACGCGGCGACTAATGCTGCGATATACATGACGACAAGAAACGCCGAAGTGCCCGATGGCGTTACTTGAATTTGTTGCTGAGATTTGCTCCCCATGCATTTCCTTCCTCTTGGAACGACAATCGCATCGCCCCGGAGGAACAGTCCAGGGCGAGAATGAGCCCTAGACTTACGCCAGACGCCGCGCACGACGAATCTGGCCACATGGTCCAACGTCGAAAGATTGTAACGCGAACGCGCAGCTTTCCTTCCGCGCTATTATTGAAAGTCCACGAAAGCATGAGACATGAGGAGCCCTCCATGATTAAGCCCATCATGAAATCCGAGTTCTTTTTGCGCCTGCCTTCCGAAGACGCGGGACCCGACAATGCCGCGACCGGGCAGGACCTCCTGGATACGCTCCATGAGCATGAGCACGAGTGCGTGGGGCTCGCCGCCAATATGATTGGCGTGCGCAAACGCATCATCTGCGTAAAGGACGGCAGCAAGTCGCTGCTTATGTACAACCCGCAGATTCTTGAGCAGGTCAATGCCTACCAGACGAGCGAAGGATGCCTCTCGCTGATCGGTGAGCGTCCCTGTACCCGCTATCGCCGCATTAAGGTTGAGTATTTGGACGAGAACTTCGTCCACCGCATCAAAAACTTCTCGGGCTACACCGCCGAGATCATCCAACACGAAATCGACCACTGTTGCGGAATCGTTATATAGTTCCGCCGATTCAAGAAAGCTCCCTGCAGAAAAATAACTGCAGGGAGCTTCTCATAGTGCGGAGCTTCTATCCCACTAGCTCTGGCGGTAGTGATCGAAGAAGTCGGCCAAGTCCTCGAGCGACTCTTTGAGCACTTCCATACGCGGCAGGTACACGATGCGGAAGTGGTCGGGCTCGCCCCAGTTGAAGCCGCCGCCGCGCGTGATCAGGATCTTCTTCTCGTGCAGCAGGTCAAGGGCAAACTGCTCGTCATCGGTGATGTTGAACTTCTTAACATCCATCTTGGGGAAGATGTAGAACGCCGCACGCGGCTTGACCACCGAGATGCCGTCAATCTTGTTGAGCGCCTCATACACAAAGTTGCGCTGCTCGTAGACACGGCCGCCGGGACGGATGTAGTCGTTGACGGACTGGTGTCCACCGAGTGCCGTCTGAACGATCGATTGAGCCGGCACGTTGGAGCACAGGCGCATGTTGGAGAGCATGTTGATGCCCATAATAAAGTCGCTCATGCAGCGCTGGTTGCCCGAAAGCACCATCCAGCCAATACGATAGCCCGCAATCATGTGCGACTTGGAAAGGCCGCTAAAGGTGACGCAGGGCAGGTCGGGAGCGAGCGAGGCAATCGAGACGTGCTCGTAGCCGTCCATGCACAGGCGGTCGTAGATCTCATCGGCAAAAATCATGAGCTGATGCCTGCGTGCAACCTCGACGATGCCCTCGAGTACCTCGCGCGGATAGACGGAACCCGTGGGGTTGTTGGGGTTGATGATGACGAGGGCTTTGGTCGCGCTCGTGATCTTAGACTCCATATCCTCCAGATCGGGATACCAATCCGCCTGCTCATCACACAAATAATGTACGGGATGACCACCGGCAAGGGTTGCGCACGCCGTCCAGAGCGGATAGTCGGGGCTGGGAATCAGAATCTCGTCACCGTTATCGAGCAGCGCGTTCATCGAAAGCTGGATGAGCTCGGACACGCCGTTGCCCGTGTAGATGTGCTCCATCTGAACATTGGGCAGGCCCTTGATCTGCGAGTACTGCATGATCGCCTTGCGCGCGGAGAACAGGCCGCGCGAGTTGGAATAGCCTTCGCAGTCGGGCAGCTGCTGGCGCATGTCCTTAATGACCTCATCGGGCGTGCGGAAACCAAAGGGCGCGGGGTTGCCGATGTTGAGCTTGAGAATACGCTCGCCCTCGTCCTCCATACGGGCGGCCTCGTCGACGACGGGACCGCGCACGTCATACAGGACGTTCTCGAGTTTGCTGGATTTAGAAAAAGTACGCATGGTGGTGCTCCTTGGAATTTTAGCCGTGGGACTAGGTTCGGATTTGGCAACGTTATGGGACGAGGACGTCTCGCCTTGATCGGCGTCACTGGCGAGCAGCCAGGAAACATCGACCTCCAAAATACGGGCGAGCAGCTCTGCCACATCGCGCCGCGGGATCGTCTTGCCGCTCACATATTGGCTCATCTGACTCTTGCCGAGTTTTTTGCCGAGCATCTCCGATGCGCGGATTACGTCCGACTGGCGAACGTCGCGATCGGACATAGTCTGTCGCAGGCGATCGCTAAACGTCTCTTGGGCCACTAGAACCTCCTTGCTGGCAAAGTTCAATTTATACAACACGAATTGAACCTGAGTTCAATTTAGGAAGCAGTATAACGCGGCACCTCATTCGATAGTTCAATTTCATAAGAAAACGTACCGAACTCCGAGATTTGCCCAAAGCGGACAATGACGTGTACACGTTTAGAGGTATTCGAGGAAACGAGCGGCGGCAAGCGAAACATCGGCCGTTCGATATATGGCGTTGATCTGCCGATGGGGATGCCCCTCGAGCGGACGCACGGCAACATCGAACTGACAGCGGCGCAAGATGAGCGCAGGAAGAACGCTCACGCCCAGGCCATCCTCCACCATGGCCATAATCGCATAGTCATCCCAGGTCGACAGCTTGGAGCGCACCGTGAGCCCCGCACGACGGAACAGCGGCGTAATCTCATCGTCGCTACCGCGTTCCAGCAGAATAAACTGCTCGTTGGCCAGATCGGCAAGGGAAACGACCTCCGCGGTGGCGAGCGAGGAGTCCGCTGGCACCACGGCCATCAGCTCGTCTTGCGCCAACGGCTGCGACGCCATGCCGCCGCGTGGCTCGCGCGGAATAAAGCCCAGGTCGCAGCGGCCTTCCGCCACCCATTGCTCAATCTCGGAGTAATCACCCATCAGCAGCTCGTAATCGACATCCGGGTGATCAGCGCGAAACCGCGCGATCACCGGCGGCAGTACATGGGTCGCCACACTCGAGAACGTACCGATACAGATCTTGCCACGCATGAGCCCCCGCATCTCGTCCACGCGTCGCTGCAGGCGGCCAAACTCTTCGCATAACGCCTCGACTGCCGGCATGATCTGCCGCCCGTCAGCAGAAAGCACCACGCCCTCGCGGCTGCGATCAAGCACCTTAAAACCCCAGTCTGCCTCAAGGTCGCCCACCATGCGGCTCACGCCCGACTGCGAATAGCTCAGCCGCTCTGCAGCACGCGTAAAGCTGCCGGCACGCACCGTCTCGAGCAGCACTTGCATCTTTTGAATATTGGTCTCCACGGCACGTCCCCACCTTTGCATGAGTTTTTGTCATGTCATCCATGCATTATATTCGCTTTTCTTCTAAAGCCAGTTCACCCATAGTGAACATGCTCGGATATAGAGGGGATGTCAGCGCATGAACAACGGACTGTTTGCGTACTTAGCAGCATTGCTATTGTTTGGCTCCAACGGCATCATCGCCGCCGCCATCGCACTGCCGAGCTCCGATATCGTGCTACTACGCACGTTTTTGGGCGCACTCTCGCTTGCCGCCATCCTCGCCATCACCCAACGCCATACGTTGCAGGCGCCATCTCGCCCCCGCGAAGCCGCAGCCCTCCTCCTTTCGGGAGCCGCACTGGGCGCCAGCTGGATTTTTCTGTTCCGCGCGTATCAGACGATTGGCGTCGGCGTCTCCTCGCTGCTGTACTACTGCGGTCCCATCATCGTCATGGCCCTCTCACCGCTTATCTTTGGCGAAAAACTGACCGGCGGCAAAATCGCCGGGTTTATCGCCGTCGCCTGCGGCGCTTTTCTCATTGCGGCGCAAGGTCTCGGCGGCAATATGCCCATTGTGGGCATCGTCTGCGGCATCGCCTCGGCCTTCTGCTATGCATTGATGGTCATTGCCAGCAAGAGAGCGCCGCACATCGAAGGCCTCGAGAACTCCGCGCTCCAGGTGAGCGCTGCCTTTGTGACCGCGCTTGTCCTCACACTCGCCACCCAGGGAGTCCCCTCGTTCTTATCCCCCGGCATCGCCGCAGGCATAGATTGGCGCGCCGTCGCTATGCTCGGCGTCGTCAACACCGGCATCGGTTGCCTGCTCTACTTTAGCGCCGTCGCCAAGCTGCCCGTGCAGACCGTCGCGGTCGTCGGCTACCTCGAGCCGCTTTCGGCCGTCGTATTCTCCGCCGTCCTCTTGGGCGAAGCCATAACGCCGGTCCGCCTGATGGGCGCCGCGCTTATCATCGGCGGCGCGATCTTTTGCGAACTCGCCGGCAAACGCGCAAGCGCCAAGACCGGTATCGCCCAGGCGGCACGCGCTTAAGGGACATTTTCTCGGGGCGCATGCGGGATAAAGCCCAGGTCGCAGCGCCCCTGCACCTCACAGGAGACGCAGGGGCGCTTTGCATTGCAGTGAAGCTATCGGCTACGAGCGACGCGGCTCGGGAACCACGAGCCTATCGGGGCTCGCACCCTCGGCATCCATCAAGCTCACGTAGCGAATCGACGGGTCGTCGTAGGTCGCATAGTAATAATTGCCCGTGCGAGCGCTATAGCATCCGGTGTAGATCGTCTTCTCGAACTTGCCATCGCCCATCTTGGACGCCCCCTCGATCATCGCCACGCCCTCGAGCGAGCGGAACATGCGGACGACGTTTTCGGCCTCGCTCTCCTTTTGCGGGTAATTGGCATTGAGATAGGCCGCCTTTACAAAACGGCTCGGCGAATAGCAGTCACCCGGAATACCGCGCATGCCGGCACCCGCACCATAAGGCTTAAGCTCGGCGCCACGCCACGTCGCCGTCTGCGGAAAATCGCTTGTGGCGGTGATATAGGTGCGTAGATTTTCCATATGCCACGGGAAGGTCGGCTGGTTGGCAAGGGTGTCGACCGGATCGTCGTATACGTGCAGGCCGTCAGCCATCATCTCGACCACGATGCTACGCTGCCTGTCGCCGATAATCCAATGGAGCAGCGACACGCCCAGCCCCTCTCCGGCAGATTTGGCGACAATCACCGTATCGTGCAACGCAGCCTCGACCTCGTCGACCGTCGAGAACGTCGCTGCCACCCACAGGGGAAACTCATAGGCCGCGATATTGGTCTTGCCGTCGACAGGGTCCTCGGCATACTTGGCATAACCCGGGAAATTGAGACCCGCCACGGCGAGGCCCGCATCGTTGCCGCAGTCGAAGAACATGGGGTAGTTCTTGTAATCGATGCACATGCCGATCACCGCGTGTGCCGCTGTCGCGTCGTCGATAAACGAATACGGAATGTGAAATCCGCGCGGCATCACGCGAACCTGTTGGCCGTAGTCAAAGCTCCAGTCGAGGTTACGGCCCAGATACATGTGGCCAGAATTATCGGTAAATCGAATGCTCGTGCACATAGCGCCTCCTAGCTCAATATTCTTACTAAGGTCATTGTCACCAAACAAAGGAGCGCTAAACAAAAAAGTCCGGACATGACAACAATGTCATACCCGGACTAAAAACGACGAGGTGCGGTGCTTTGGTCCCCTTAGACCAACTTTCCAAGACAGTGATCAATCATGTGCTGGATCATTTGCGCCTCAAAGCCTGCGTAATCGCGGCGGCACTCCTTCATCTTGCCGTCGACGATCTGGTCAAAGGCAACCTTGCACTTGATGTAGCGCGTGGACTTGGTGATCTCGTCGTGCGTCAGGCAGCTCTCCTCCATCTTGCTGGCGCCCAGGCCAAACACCAGACGAGGGTTGTAGAGCACGTGGGGCTCGCCGGCGTCGTCCAGGTAGACGCAGACCTTCTTGGTAACGCCGATCTGGTTGGCGGCAAGGCAGCCGGCATCGTCGAGCGACTTGATGGTATCGATCAGGTCCTGAGCAACCGACTCGTCCTCGACGGTCGCAACCTCGCAACGCTGGGACAGGATAGCCTCGTCGTGGCAGAGCTCTTTAATCATACGTTCCTCCATAGGGGTCGTTGTAACCGCTTAAGTATACGGTACCTACACATTTTCATGCGAATAATACCGTCCGTCTGCTACAAAGCGCCGAACTTCAACACGCGAGGAACATCAACCTTTCAAAGGCGATATAGTAGGTGAGTTCGTGTCAATCGGCCTAAACTCGGGGCCGAACAAGGAAAGGGTATGCATGGACGAACTATTTCACGTCAGTGAGCGCAAGTCCACAATCGGGACCGAACTTCGCGCTGGACTGACAACATTCCTGGCGATGGCCTACATCATCGCCGTCAACCCCGCGGTGCTCTCGGGTGCCGGCATCGACGCGGGAGCGCTCGCCTGCGCCACCTGCCTGGGCGCTGGCATCATGACCATCTGCATGGGCATCTTCGCCAACCGCCCGCTCGCCTGCGCGTCGGGCCTGGGCATCAACGCCATGATCGCGGGCATCACCACCACCATGTGCGGCGGTGACTGGCACGTGGCCATGAGCGTTATCTTCCTCGAGGGTGTCGTCATCTTGCTGCTCGTCCTTTGCGGCCTGCGCGAGGCCATCATGGATGCCATCCCCGTGGTCCTGCGCCACGCCATCTCGGTGGGTCTGGGCCTGTTTATCGCCATGATCGGCCTGTGCGACGCCGGCATCATCACCGCTGGCGCCGGTACGCTCGTCGGCTTGGGCGACATCACCTCCCCCACCTTTATCGTCGGCATCATCTCCATCGTCGTGACGGTTGCCCTGGCTTCCCGCAACGTGCCGGGCTCGCTGCTCATCGGCATCATCGTTGCCGTTATCGCCGGTATTCCGCTGGGCGTCACCCATGCGCCCGAGGGCCTCATCGCACCGCTCGACTTCTCGACCTTTGGCGCCCCGTTTGCCAGCACCGCCGATGGCAACATGGCCATCGTGAAGGTTCTGACCGACCCGATGCTGCTCGTCGTTGCCTTCTCGCTGCTCATGAGTGACTTCTTCGACACCATGGGCACCGCGATGGCCGTCGCCAAGCAGGGCGAGTTCTTGACCGAGGACGGCAATGTCGAGGACATCCGTCCCATCCTGGTCGTCGACTCCGTGGCCGCTGCTGCCGGTGGCTTTATGGGCGTCTCCTCCATCACCACCTTCGTCGAGTCCACCTCTGGCGCTGCCGACGGTGGCCGCACGGGCCTCACCTCCGTCACCACCGGCGTGCTGTTCATTCTCGCCGCGTTCTTCTCCCCCATCGTCACCATCGTTTCCAGCGCCGCCACCTGCGGTGCTCTGGTCTACGTCGGTTACCTCATGATGAGCGAGGCCTCCGAGATCGACTGGTCCGACGTGTCGCAGGGTTTCCCGGCGTTCATGATTGTCGCCGGCGTGCCCTTCACTTACTCCATCTCTGCCGGCATTGGCCTGGGCTTTATCGCCTACGTGATCGTCGCGCTCTTTAAGGGCGAGGCCTCCAAGATCAAGCCGCTCATGTGGATCGCAGCCCTCGCCTTCCTCGTCTACTTCTTTGTAGCGTAAGGGCAAGATTCACAATACCAAACACCAAAGCGCGGAGTCGCATCGAGCGGCTCCGCGCTTTGCTTTTAAAGCCAGGCACCACACGGACGCGCGATGTATTGCTTCGCAAGTTTTGGACGTTTTGCTCTCCAAACGGCACTACCGACGGCTACATCCTGCAGATATGCTGGATATAACCGCATAGGCCCTATGAGGATGGGAGTAACCATGGCCGCCTTGTTCACGACCCCCAAGCGCAATGACAAAACCTCTGGAGCCCATTTTGTCGAGCCCGACCTGCGCCGTCGCACGCTGCTCGCACACGGCAGCTGGCGCCGCGTGACGCGCCGCATCGTTGTAGGCGCCGTATGCGCGCTTACGGTAAGCTCGCTGCTCATGCCGAGCATCTCGCTCGCAGCCGAGTGGGTGGACGTTGGCGGCGTCCGCCACGAAGCGGCCGCGGGCCCCACGGGAGACGCCGCCGGTACCTGGTCATGGGATGGCGCCGATGACATGAAGCTCAACGGCTATAACGGCGGCGCGATCGAGGCAGCGGGCAAGCTCAACGTGAGCTACGAGGGCAACAACACCGTCACTAACGACGACGGCCGCGGCATCAAGGTTAAGGATGGCGCGAACGAGAACGCCGAGCTTAATATTCAGGGCGACGCGTCCAGCACGCTCAACGTGACATCTTCTCGTGACGCCATCACTTCCGTCGGCAACATCAACATCGACGGCGCTGGCACTGTCAACGCCACGAGCACCGAGCACGATGCCATCGATGCCGGGGGCGATGTCACCATCAAGGGCTCGGGAAACGTTAACGCCACGGGCGATTCGGATGGCATCAGGGCCGACGGCAACATCACGATCGACAACAGCGGAACCGTCACCGCCAAGGCCACCGAGGATCAGGGTATCGATGCTAACGAGAACCTCATCATAAAGGGCGGCGGCAAGGTAGAGGCAAGCTCTATCAAAGACAATGCGATTTGGGCCGACGGCAACATCGAGATCTCGGGTGGCAGCCAGGTCAAGGCAAGCTCCGAGGAAGACGCCGCCATCGACGGTAAAAACAGCCTCACGGTCACGAACGCTTCCCTCAACGCAAGTGGCGTTGGGTATGGCATCTATGTCTACAAGGGCATCACGCTCGATGGCGCGACCGTGACGGTCCGCGCAAGCTCAGATGGCGGGGAAGCCAGCGCACTCTTCACCGATGAGGACAACATCGTCATCAAGAACGGCTCGACTGTGGATGCGCTCGCAGAAGGCAGGTTCTCGGTTGCAATCTCCACCAGTAATTTCTACTCCGACGAAGCGGGTGGCCATATCTACATCAGCGACTCCGTTGTCAAGGCCATAGCCCGCTATGCCGAGACCGGCGGCGACGGCCCCGACCACTACAGTGGAGACCAATACGACGAAATCATCCCTGAGTCCGAGGGCCTGAACATCGGCATCTTCGCGCAGACCGAGAAGGGCATCACGCCCGCGACCATCTCGATCGTCCGCAGCAAGGTCACGGCCGAGGGAGACACGGCGGCTATCTTCGCCCTTGCCATGAGCGCGGACGGCAAGGCGATTGGCACCATCGAAATCGAAGGAGCCACCATCCAGACGCCTGAAGGCGGCAAGGTCATTGACTATCGCAACAAGGAAGAACTCAGCGACGGCATCGTCTACGAGGCGGGTCAAACCATCGGCACGGGCGACGCTGTGATCGACTCCCCCTATAACGAAGCTGTCGCCAAGAGCACGGTCATCGCGCCTCCCGAAGAGACCAAACCCGGGGAAAAGCCCGGCGAGACCAAGCCGGGTTCCAAGTCTAAGAGCGCGAAGACAACCAAGACCGTTGCAGTTGCAGCCACGGGAGCCAAGATCGCCGGCAAACTCGCAGCGACCGGCGACGCCTCGAGCGCAGCCATCGTGGCAGCCGCCCTTGCAGGAACAGCCGCCATCGCCGCGGGCGCCGTGGTGAGCCGCAAGCGCTCATAGACGCCCTTCATACACGAACCGACACTTTTAAAGCCGCCTAGTCCGCGCACCGTTTAGCAACGCCACCGCCGAGCCCCCCTCCGGCGGTGGCGTTTCCTGTTTGCACTCGTATGGTGCACACGCGAGCGGAGTCGCAACAGGCGGCTCCGCGCTTTGTGATTAATGCCCGACAACGCGTAGGTGCGCAGCTTATTCCTCTTCCGGATTTTGGACATTTTGCCCTCCAAACGGCACTACCGCCGGCAACATCCAGCAGATACGCTGAACCTAGCCGTATAGGCCCTTTGAGAACGGGAGCAACCATGGCAGCCTTGTTCACGACCCCCAAACGCAATGACACTACCGCCGGAACCCATGTTGCCGAACCCGACGTTCGCCGTCGCATAGGACTCGCGCACGGCAGCTGGCGCCGCGTGACGCGCCGCATCGTCGTAGGCGCCGTGTGCGCGCTCACGGCGAGCTCGCTGCTCATGCCGAGCGTCTCGCTCGCGGCGGAATGGGTCAAGGTCGGCGAAACCAAATACAACGCCGGCACTGCGGCGGGCGACGAGACCGGCACCTGGTCGTGGGACGGCGCCGACGACTTGAAGCTCAACAACTATAACGGCGGCGAGATCCAGGCCGCAGGCAAGCTCAACGTGAATTACTCGGGAAACAACATCGTCACTGCCGACTGGATCGAAGGCATCAAGGCTTCTCATGGCAAGAATGAGAACGCCGAGCTCAATATCCAAGGCGACGCGGGCAGCACGCTCAGCGTGACATCTACTGAGGACGCTATCCTCTCCACGGGTAATATCAACATCGACGGAGCCGGATCCGTCAACGCCACGAGCGCTGGGTTTGATGCCATCGACGCCGAGGGCGATCTCGCTATCAAAGGTTCGGGCAACGTCAACGCCACGGGCGTATCGGATGGCATCAGGGCAAACGGCAATATCACGATTGACGACAGCGGGGCCGTCACCGCCAGGGCTACCAAGGACAAGGGTATCGGAACCGACAAGAACCTCACCATCAAGGGTGGCGGCACAGTCGAGGCAAGCTCAGCCGATGGTGAGGCCATTTGGAGCGGCGGCAACATCAATATCTCGGACGGCAGCCAGGTCAAGGCGAGCTCCGAGAAAGACGCCGCCGTCGAGGCCAAGGGCAGCCTCGCAGCCACAAACGCCTCCCTCAACGCAAACGGTGTTGAATATGGCGTCTATGCCCACAAGGGCATCACACTCGATCATGCAAACGTGACAGTCCGCGCAAGTAAAGGCAGATACGGTGACGCCATTGCCCTCTTCACCTACCAAGACGATATCGTCGTCAAGAACGGCTCCACCGTGGACGCGTTTGCGGAAGGCGAGGTTTCGGCTGCATTCTCCACCAGAAACGATCGACCCAACGAGGAGGGTGGCCACATCTACATCAGCGACTCCGTTGTCAAGGCCATAGCCCGCTATGTCGAGAACGGCGACGGCCCCATCCCCTACAGCGAAAACCAAGATGGTGAGACGAGCCCCGAGCCCCAAGGCGAGAACATCGGCATCATCGCCCAGACCAGCGAGGGCGTCACACCCGCAGTCATCTCGATCATCCGCAGCAAGGTAACGGCCGAAGGAGATACAGCGGCAATCTTTGCCCGTGCCATGAGCGCTGACGGCAAGACAATCGGCACCATCAAGATTGAGAACGCCGCCATCCAGACGCCCGAAGGCGGCAAGGTCATTGACTATCGCAAGCTCCGTGACGGCATCTACGAGGCAGGCCAAGCCATCGGCACGGGCGACGCTGTGATCGACTCCCCCTATAACGAAGCTGTCGCCAAGAGCATGGTCATCGCACCTCCCGAGGTAGCCAAGCCGGAAGACCCCAAGCCCGACGAGACCAAGCCCGCAGAAAGCAAGCCCGCGGAGTCCAAGCAGAACCCCAAGCCTGAGTGCTCAAAGCCGACCAAGGCCGTTGCGGCTTCAATCACGAAAGCCAAGACTACCGGCGTGCTCGCGGCAACCGGCGACACCTCGGGTGCGGCCATCGTGGCAACCGTCCTTGCGGGAACAGCCGCTATCGCCGCAGGCACCATGGCGAGCCGCAAGCGCTCTTAGACGCCTCTGCGCACATGGCAGCTCCCGCGAAGGCCCCGAGTCCCAGCACCGTTTAACAACGCCACCGCCGAGCTCCCCTCCGGCGGTGGCGTTTTCCATATGCGTCCGCAGGGTATGCACGAGATTGTCTTTGGTCTAGCCCAACCTGCATGAGCCGGCGTGCGACAATGGGGGCCGTCGATATCACAACGCCGAGAGAAGCCCGTCATGGAAGCGCATCAAAAGCAGATAACCGTTCATGCACAGCATGCCGAAAGCGCACCAGTCATCTATCTTCCCGTGGTCATGGGCGACGGCACGGAGGTTTATGAACGCTGCCGAGAGCTCAACTGCCCGCCCTTCACGCTTGTCGGCATTGGCAGCCTCAACTGGAATCGCGAGCTGAGCCCCTGGGTATGCGACGGTACCGTGCGCGATGCCGAGCCCTTTGGTGGACAGGCCGCTGGTTTTCTTGACGAGTTGTTGAAGCAGATAATCCCAGAGGCCGAATCATCGCTCCCGCAACCGCCCACCTGGCGCGGCGTTGCCGGCTACTCGTTGGCGGGTCTTTTTGCACTGTGGGCACTTTGGCAAACAGATGTCTTTGAGCGCGCGGCGAGTGCATCGGGGTCGCTGTGGTTCCCCGGCTTTATCGACTACGCGCGCGAGCGCACGATGACAGCTACGCCCGACGCCGTCTATCTGTCACTCGGCAAAAAGGAAACCAAGACGCCCAACCGCATGATGCGGCACGTACTCGACGATACGCGCGCGATGGAAGAGCTGTTTATCGAGCGTGACATTCCAACAACGCTGGAGCTCAACCCCGGCAATCACTTTACCCAAACTGACCTGCGCATGGCACGCGGCATCCACTGGATACTGACGCATTAAAAATGGCATCCACGCGTACATACGCATGGACGCCATTTTTAATTTGGCTGAACGCAGCTGCTATTCAGCAGTCTCCTCAAGCTCGGAAGTATCGAACTCAAAGTCGTTACCGGGCAGGATGGCGTTGAGCACAATGCCCACCAGCGAGCCCACGGCAAGGCCCGAAAGCGAAATCGTCACGCCGCCCAGCTCCAGCACGATGGCACCGGCGGTACTGTAGGCAATGCCGAGCGAAAGCACGAGCACCAGAGCCGCCACCAGCACGTTGCGGTTGTTCTGGAAATCAACCTGGTTCTCGATGAGGTTACGTACACCAACGGCGCTGATCATGCCGTAGAGCACGAGCGACACACCGCCGATAACGCATGCCGGCATGGCGGCAATCACCGCAGCAAACTTGGGGCAGAACGAAAGCACAATGGCGCAGCAGGCGGCAATGCGAATCACACGCGGGTCGAACACACGCGTCAAGGCAAGCACGCCGGTGTTCTCGCCATACGTCGTATTGGCAGGAGCGCCAAAGAGCGATGCCAAGATGGTCGCCAGGCCATCGCCGAGCAGGGTACGGTGCAGGCCGGGATCGGCAATGTAGTTGCGCTCACAAGTCGATCCGATGGCGGAGATATCGCCAATGTGCTCAATCATGGTCGCAAAGGCCAGTGGCATGATGGTGATAATGGCCGTCGTGGCAAGACTGCTATCGAACTGCGGTCCAAAGAGCGCAAACACGGTGTTGTCCCACACGACGGGCAAGCCAACCCAGGGGGCGGCTGCGACGCCAGAGAAGTCGACCTCGCCCAGCGCGGCCGCAACGGCATAGCTCACCACAACGCCCAGCAGAATCGGCACGATCTTGACCATGCCGCGGCCCCAAATGTTGCAGATGATGATCACGGCAACGGCAATAGCAGCAACAAACCAGCTGGTCTGGCAGTTAGCAATGGCAGAGCTTGCCAGGATCAAGCCGATGGAAATGACGATGGGGCCAGTCACCACCGGCGGGAAGAAACGCATGACACGCTTGGCGCCAAAGGCGCGGAACAGGGCCGCAAGCACCGGATAGAGCAGGCCGGCACAAGCTACGCCCAGGCAAGCGTAGGGCAAAAGCTCAGCCTCGCCGTTGGGCGCAATGGCGGCATAACCCGCGATAAAGGCAAACGAGGAGCCCAGGAACGCGGGCACCTTACCGCGCGATAGAAAATGAAACAGCAGCGTGCCGATGCCGGCGAACAGAAGCGTCGCCGAAACGGAAAGGCCGGTGAGCACGGGCACGAGCACCGTGGCTCCGAACATCGCAAACATGTGTTGCAAACCCAACACAAACATGCGCGGGCGGCCGAGCGACGATGCATCGTAGATGGCATCGGTGACGGCGGGCGTCGAAGACTGGGACATGGAAGTCCTTTCGAATGGAAGGGCGATCAGGCATATCGGATAACCTGCCCGAACGATACGATCCGAACCATTGTACGCGATATGCAGTACCTCGCACGCGCCGCCACCTGCAAACGCTAGCGCTATTTCCAAACGCGCTCGGCAATACGCCTGACCAGCGCAATCTTTGCCCACTGCTCGTCCTCGGTCAGCTTATTGCCAATCTCGCAGCTGGCAAAGCCACACTGCGGAGACAGATACAGGTTCTCGAGCGGCACGTACTTTGCCGCCTCGCGGATGCGCTCGACGATAACATCCTCGTTCTCGAGCTCTGCCGCCTTGGTGGTCACCAAGCCCAGCACGACCTTCTTGCCGGGAGCAACGTACTTGAGCGGCTCAAAACCACCGGCGCGGGGCGTGTCGAACTCCAGATAGAACGCGTCAACGTCCTCATGCGCAAACAGGTACGGCGCGATGGGGTCGTAGCCGCCCTCAAAAGCGTAGGTGGAGTGGTAGTTGCCGCGGCATACATGCGTGTTGATAACCAGATCGTCGGGCTTGCCCTCGATGGCGGCATTGTTGAGCGCCACGCCCAGCTCGCTTACCTTTTGCAGGTCGACCGGGCTCATGCCGGTTTTGGCAACAAAATCGGTATCGCAGTAGATGCCCCAGGTGCAGTCATCAAACTGGATGTTGCGACAGCCCGCGGCATACAGGTCAGCAATCACGGTGCGGTATGCTGCGGCAATGGCACCGACGAGCTCTTCGTCGGTCTTGTAGACGGCGTGCAGACTCTCCTGCTGGCCATCGCAGCGGTCGAGTGTGACTTCGGAGAACGTCTGGATCGGCGCCGGAATGGTCTGGCGCGCGACCTGGCCCTCTCCCTCGAGCGACTTGATAAATTTGAAGTGCTCGACGAACGGATGATTCTCGCCGCTAATGGGACCGGTTACCACGGCGGTGTCGGCGGTAGTCTCCTCATCGTGGAACATGTAGCCCGTGCGCGAGGCGCGGCGCTCAATGCCGTTGAGGCCCCACATAAAATCGAGGTGCCAGTAGCTGCGGCGGAACTCGCCATCGGTAATCACCTGCAGGCCGGCAGCCTTCTGCTTGGCCACTAAGTCGCGGATGGCCTCGTCCTCGACGGCCTTAAGGCCGGAAGCGTCGAGTTTACCCGCGACATAGGCGGCACGGGCGTCCTTTACAGCCTGCGGACGAAGAAAACTGCCGACGATATCGGCACGAAACGGCGCGTTCGGTTGAATCGAAGTGCTCATAGATATCTCCCTTTGCATTGGTTGCTTTACTGGGACAGAGTATGAGCGCTCATATGGACATCGTAAAATATATGTTTATAACAGTTTGATATAGATGCTTCCTATATCAGTTTGGACTGCCATAAAGAGATTTGACCCGTGCAGAACGCAGCAGTCTAGATGTGCTGACGAATCGCTTCGATATAGGCCTGCCCGTAGCGCGTAAGTGTCGTGTTCTTGCGCGTGATGATGCCGATCTCCATGTACTCGTCTACATCGAGCGGAATGGAGATAATGCCGGGGCCGTTAAGTTCATGGCTGATCACGCCCGAACAAACCGTGTAGCCGTTAAGGCCCATGGCCAGATTGAACAACGTCGCACGGTCGCGCACGCGGATATTCTTGCGGCGCTCAAAGGTCGAGGTCAGCTCCTCGGAATAGTAAAACGAGTTGTAGCTGCCCTGCTCATAGGACAGGAACGGGTAGTCCTCGAGATCTTCGAGCGTCACGCTGGCGTGGTCCGCCAGTGGATGGTCGGCGCATACAAAGACATGCGGCGTGGCGCAGAAGAGCCCCTCGAATACGAGTTCGTTGGCGGCGAGCATGCGCTCGATGACCTCGCGGTTATGCTCGGATAAGTACAGGATGCCCAGTTCACTTTTCATATGCGCGACGTCCTCGATAATCTCGTGAGTCTGTTCCTCGCGCAGAGTAAAGTCGTAACGCGCGGCATCGAACTCGCGGATCACGTCAACAAACGCGTTAACGGCAAAGGAATAATGCTGACAGCTCACACTAAAATGCGGCACCTGCTCGGATGCGCTCTTGTACTTACCCTCGAGCAAATCGGCCTGGTCGAGCACTTGGCGCGCGTAGCCCAAGAAGGTCTCGCCCTCCTCGGACACAATGACGCCCTTGTTGGTGCGCTCAAAGATGTGTACACCCATCTCGTTTTCGAGATCGCGAATTGACGCGGTAATCGAAGGCTGCGACACAAAGAGCCGGCGCGAGGCCTCGGTGATGCTGCCGCATTCGGCAACTTTGACGACATATCTGAGCTGCTGGAGCTTCATGGCTTTCTCCCTAGACGTTCGTGACGTCGAAACCCGTCGCGTCCATCTGACGCATAAACGACGGCATCTCCCCCGTCGCGGCGCAGGCGGCAATCTGATGCAGAGCCCCGGCAACCGCATCATCTGCCGCAGCGCCGATATGCCAGCGCGCGGCAGCCGTGACGGCCTCGTTGGCATTGGCGACTGCAACGGAATTGGGAACGGCATCGATCATGGGCAAATCGTTATCGGAATCGCCGAATACGGCCACCTCGTCGGGCGTCAGGCCCAAAGCGCGCGCCAGCTCCAGCGCAGCACAGCCCTTGTCCCAGCCGGTCGGAAGAACGTCGAACAGGCGCACGCGGTTGTTGGGAAACACGAGCGAGAGCTCCGGCACCTCGGCGGCAACACGCTCGCGCAGCTCGGCGAGCTCCTCGCGCGAACGGGCACTCCAGATATTCGCCTTGTATACCGGGGCATCGTCAACGACAGGGCGACAGGGAGCCTCTTCGCCCTTGAGCCACGCGTTGCCGCCTGACTCCATGGCGCGACGCACACGCTCGGGATCGCTTGTCACGCAATAGGCGTCGTTGTCCCAAAAGTCATCACCCAGACGGTAGACCTTCAAATAGGTATCGTCGGTCTCTTGCTCCAGGTAGTCGGCCAGGCGCATAAGGGCATCGTTATCAGTTGCGCGCGAGGCAACCGCCTCGCCATCGACAAACATCACCTGGCCGTTGCAAAACGCACCGGTCGAGAAGCACTCGGAGCGATTGCGGAACATCCAGCTCATCGCGGACGGCTGGCGACCCGAAACCGGGCCAAAATGCAGGCCCGCCGCCTGCATGGCATGAATGCCCTCGATGGCGCAGTCGCTGGCGCCATCGTGTCCAGCAGGAATCAGCGTATCGTCCATATCGGTCAGCACAAGTTTGATCATAAGGTCCCCTCGGTCATTCTTTATCCCGTCTATTGTAACGACCTGCCAATAAGGGACAGGTTTATCTTGGCAGGTTTTATCTGGGAAAATGCAGCGCCCCTGTTGCCACCTGCCAAAATAAACCTGTCCCATATTGGCAGGTGCGCTAGTATAGGGAACAACAGATTCGATGCGGGAGTGCCGGCGGTGCAAACCACAAGGCTGAGAGGGCATAGGGCCCAATCCTTTGAACCTGTCAGTTAATGCTGGCGTAGGGAGCATGCCGCCTTTACAGGGGCGCTGTCTATGCACAGCGCCCCTTTTCTATGCCAAGGAGGCATGTGCAGTGATTGATTCGGAACAGCTTAAGCAACATATGGTCAAGGCCGTAGAGGAGATTCGAGCCACCAATCCGATGGCCGGCTCCATCACCAACACGGTGACGATCGACTTTGTCGCCAACGCGCAGCTCGCCGTGGGCGGTTCGGCCGCCATGGTCTATCTGCCCGACGAGGGCGAGGCGCTCGTTGCCGGCGGCGGCGCCATCTATCTCAACATGGGCACGCTCTTCCCCATCTACGAGCAGACGATTCCCCGCGCGGCCAAGGCGGCACACGACGCCGGCAAGCCCTGGGTGCTCGATCCGGTGGGTCTGGGCATCGGTAGCCTGCGCACCCAGCTGGTAAACGAGCTCAAGCAGTACAAGCCCGCCATCGTACGCGGCAACGCCTCCGAGATCATCGCACTCTCCGGCCTGTGGGGTCTTGAGGGCGAGTCGGCCGATCTGAGCCGCGTACGTGGTGTCGATACCACCGACACGGTCGACGCCGCCCGCGATGCCGCCGTGGCGCTCGCTCGCTACACCGGCGGCGCCGTTGTGGTCTCGGGCGAAGTCGACCTGATTACCGACGGCACGACCGTGGCCAAATCCCACGGCGGCAGCCCGCTCATGTCCAAGATCACCGGCTGCGGTTGCTCGCAGGGCGGCGTGCTGGCCGTGTACGCCTGTGCTACCGATCCGTTTACGGCAGCAGTCTGCGGCACCGCCGTCTACAACGTTGCCGGCACGCGTGCCGCCGCCGTCGCCGATGCCCCGGCAAGCTTTAAGGTCGCCTTTATCGACGAGCTCTACCGCGCAACCGCCCAGGATATTGCCGACAACCGACTCGAGCTCGAGGAGGCATAAGCCATGTCCGAACCCGCAACAAATGCCGGCATGAACACGCTCGTCGCCGTGGCCATCGCCCCATGCGGCACCGGCGACGAGCTGTCCGCCGAGGTCGCCGAGGTCGTGCGCGTCATTCGCGAGAGCGGCCTTCCCAACCGCACCACCTCGATGTTCACCGAGATCGAGGGCGACTGGGACGAGGTCATGCAGGTCGTGCGCGACGCGACCTTTGTGTTGGCGAGCAAGGGCATCCGCACCGAAGTCGTGCTCAAAGCCGATATTCGACCCGGATTTACCGACACCATGACCGGCAAACTCAAGCGCATGGAAGCACAGATCAAAAAGCAGGAGGAAGCACAATGAGCATCCGCGACAACCTTGATATCTCGGCCTATCTGGTGCTCGGCCCCGAAAACACCCTCGGACGCCCCGTGGGCGATGTGGTGGCCCAGGCGCTCGACGCCGGCTTTACCTGCATTCAGGTGCGCTCCAAGGTGGCAAGCGCCCGCGAGATCATTGCGCTGACCGGCGACGCCGCGCAGGCAATCGCACAGGCTGGCAAGACCGGTCAGGTCGCCTTGCTGATCGATGACCGCCTTGACTGCGTACTCGCCGCACGCGAGCAGGGCATTGCGGTCGACGGCGTGCACGTGGGCCAGAGCGATATTCCCGTCGAGGTCTGTCGCAAGCTGCTGGGCCCCGACGCCATTGTGGGCCTTTCGGCCCGTTGCGAGGAGATGCTCGAGTACGTCAAGACCGCCGACATGAGCCTGGTCGACTACCTGGGCATCGGCCCGCTCCACGAGACCGAGACCAAGCGCGACTGCGGACGCGCGGCCGACGGCTCTATCATCACCAAGAGCTTTGAGGACCTTGCCGCACTCCACGCGGCAAGCCCCGTGCCCATCGTGGTGGGCGGCGGCGTTAAGACGGCCGACTTGCCGCAGCTTAAGGCCACCGGCGTCGACGGCTTCTTTGTGGTAAGCGCCGTCTGCAGCGCCGACGACCCCCATGCCGCAGCCAAGGAGCTTGTCGACACCTGGCAGCAGGCATAGGCATAGGCCGAACAGCTGATTCGCAGCCTCATATCTTCAGCAATGGAAAGCGCATCCCAGTTTGGGCCTCCATTCCGGGATGCGCTTTCCGTATGCGACCCTTACCCCGCCAGATACGCTTCCAACGCCGGCAAAGTCGCCTCTGCATCGTGGCGGCCGACCTGGTAGATGCGCTCGAGCTCATCCGGTTCGCGGCACAGCGACGGCACCTTCACCGATTCGCTCGGCCGCACCACAAAGATTTCCCCGGCAGCCTCTCGACGTGCCAGGTCATCGAGCGTGGCATTGTAGACCTCATGCCGATGCTCAAGCGCTGCAACAAACTCCGGATAGTGACGGAACACGCGCCGCAGCATGGGCATCACGCTGTTGGGCTGCTTCACAAAGCCCGCCGGCTGCGTGAGTACCACGATATTGCGGTCATACCCCTGCGCAAACAGCCATGCGCTGGGAATAGAATCAGCCACGCCACCATCCAGATACTTATGCCCGTCAATAGCAACGGGACGCGTCGCCACAGGAATGGCAGACGACGCCCGGATCCACTCGATATCGCGCTCGTCGCCATACGGTAGATCATGGTAGACGGCCTTGCCCGTCTCGATATCGGTACACACGCACGTAAATCGCATGGGGCAGGCGCGATACGCCTCCAAGTCGATGGGATCGCGCTCGATAGGCACCTCGTGATAGGCAAAATCGGCATTGAACATATCGCCGGTTCGCAGCCAGCTGGTCACGCTCGCATAGTGCTTGTCGGCGCAATAAGCCTTGTTGTAACGAATGGCACGGCCGATCTGGCGCGATTTAAAGTTGTAGCCAAACGCCGCGCCCGCCGAGACACCCACCATATGGTCGCAGGTCAAACCGCGCTCCATCCAAACGTCGAGCACGCCCGCCGTATACATACCGCGGTAGCCGCCTCCCTCGAGCGCAAGCCCCACCGTGCGCGTCGTATCCGGCTGTGCCATGTGACCATCTCCGTTCCTGCGTTTTAAAACGGGACAAGTATACCCGTCAACATATATCGACTCAGTCGCATTTTTCATGCGCACCCAGGCGTTGCCGTTTGGCGAATAATAGCCGCCCACAGCATGTGCGCCTATATATAATTGTGCACTGTTGTCTATACTACTCAGCTGTTATCAACAGCGAACATTAGCCGGCAAAGTAACTCAACAACGCAGCAAGGCGGGGGCCTGGATACACGCAAGGCGCCGAGCAACGACGCGTGTACACTACGAGCTCGCCCGACGCAATCCGCCCCGACCTCAGAAAGCCGCTTACAGTATGGATAACGCCAGCAATAATACCGAAACGCTCGAAAAGACCATCCGTGACCTTCTGGAGCGTCAGGACGATCTGATCAGGACCGCCTTTACCGACGAGCTCACCGGACTTGGCAACCGCGGCGGCTTTACCCGTTCCTTAGAGGAACTCTGGGAGCAGGAACTGCCCGTGACCATGGCGTTTATCGACATCGATAACCTTAAGCACTGCAACGACATCTTTGGACATGACGAGGGCAACCGCTATATCTTGCAGGTGAGCCTCTATCTCAAACTGTATATGAAGGTGGACGAGGCGGCATTTCGTCTGGGGGGGGCGTCGAGTTCGCCATCCTATCTACGATTGCGACCGAGGACGACCTTGCCGAACGTCTGGAACACTGCCGAACGGTACTGCTCGAAAACAACGCTTCCAAGATGCCTCACTCGTTTAGCTACGGAGTGGCACACGCCGACCCCGCCCTGGGCGAAGCCCCCAATCGCTTGACGAACGATGCCGACCATCGCATGTACGACTACAAGCTACGTCATGCCGTGCACCTTGATCGACGCAATATCGCACAAGCCCACACCGACGACTTCGAAATAAGCGATCGAATTTTCGACGCCCTTTCGATGCTCAACGAAGGCCGCTATTTCTTTATCGAGAACTTGGACAAACATCGAACCCTTTGGTCACAAGGCGCCTTGCGCGATCTTGGTCTTCCTTCGGAGCATATAGACAACTGTCACGATTATTGGAAAACGCGTGTCCATCCCGATGACCTTGAGGCCTATACCAACGACATCGACCAAATCTATGACGGCTCCAAACATCGTCACGTCATGCAGTACCGCGTGCGCAATGCCGCCGGCGATTACATCCTCGGCCGTGCTCGCGGGTTTCGTATCGACAGCGACGGAAATGTCCCCTCGCTCTATGTCGGCGAGCTCGTCAACCACTCGCTTGCCGAGACCGTCGACGCCGCCACGGGTCTCGGAACGCAGCGCACGCTGATCAACGCTATCGATGCCTGCCGTCGCGACCGTTGCGAGACGGGGCTTATAGCAGTGCGCGTTCGCGGCACGGCAAAGCTCAACGAGCTCTACGGGGCCGAGGCCGTCGACAACATGCTCGCCGAATACGCAGGCCGCATGCTGTCGATTACTCGCGGCAGGAGTCGCGTCTTCCGTTCACGCAACGCCCAGTTCGTCGTGCTTAGCAACAATTTGGATCACGAAGCATTCGAGCAACTGATCCAACATCTCAAAGAGGCCGTTTTCGCTCCCGTTCGAATCGCGGGCGACACTATTACCCCCGTCTGTCTTGTCGTTCCGGCCTTTTACGAGCACCTGACCAATCAAACGGCCGCCGTTTTAGGCGAACTCGACCGTCGCATTCGCACGGCCGGCGGGCTTGTTCCCAACGACAGCCTCCCCATACCCGAGGTGGAGCGCAAAAGCGCCATCGCCGAACGCATCGATCCGCTCACGGGTCTCTATCGACCCAGCGAGTTTATGCGCCGCGCCAACGAATTTCTCGAGACAAGGCACAACGGCGCCTGGTGTATCGCCACCGTCGATATGGGGCACATGCGACTGTTCAACGAATGGCACGGACAGGCCGAGGGCGACCGCGTACTCGCCGATGTGGGCACGGTTCTCAAGGACATCGAGAATGCCGCCATGGGCGTCGCAGGGTACTGGGGCCAAGACGATTTTTGCGTACTCATCCCCTTTGAACACGGCACCGTCCATCAGATCTATAGCCGCGTTCGCCAGGCCGTGGTCAAGCATGATGACGGCGTGGGCTTCTGGCCGTCCATGGGCGTCTACCCCATCGACTCCAACGAGGAAATCACCATCGATGCGCAGGCCAAGGCCATGTTTACAAATCGGCGCGCAAAAAACGACTTTAAGGAGCGCATTGCCATTTTCCGCCCCGAGGAATACGAGCACGAAATCGCATTCCACCGCACGCTGACCGAATTCCAGTATGCGCTCTCAAACGGCCGCATTACCTACTACGTGCAGCCCCAGGTCGACATGGAAACCGGCGAGATCATTGGCGCCGAGGCACTCACGCGCTGGATTGACAAGGATGGCTCCCTCATTTCACCCGCTACCTTTATCCCCGCCCTCGAAGAAAGCGGTTTTGTGGTGACGCTCGACAAATACGTTTGGCAGGGCGTTGCCTCGTGGCTGCGTGAGCGCATCGATCGAGGGCTGCGCGTAGTTCCGATCTCGCTCAATGTGTCGCGCGTGGATATCCTTGCCTGCGACGTCGCCAAGCATATGGGGGCGCTTGCCGCCCAATACAACCTACCGCCCGAGCTCATGCGCATCGAGATCACCGAGACGGCTTATACGGGAGAGTCCGAGGCCGTGGATAAGCTGACGGCCGACCAACACACTCGCGGTTTCTCGACCTACATGGACGATTTTGGCACCGGCCAGTCTACGCTCGCGATGCTCAAGAACGTCAACGTCGACGTCATCAAGCTCGATCGCACGTTTGTGCCCGATAACGGCGATGAGGGCCGCAGCGTGCAAATCGTTTCATCAATGCTCGAGATGGCACAATCGCTCCATCTGCCCGTTGTAATCGAAGGCGTCGAGACCAAAGAGCAGGCAAACATGTTGCGCCAAATGGGTGCCCGCTACGCTCAGGGCTTCCTCTACTACCGCCCCATGCAGGTGGAGGATTTTGAAGCGCTGCTCGATGGCGGCGGCCGCAACTGATACGCTTACGCGCAAAACACTACCGCCGAAGGGGCGTTTGTCCCCATCGGCTAACTTATTCCCCCAATCCAAACCGAATTGGGAATATGATACAAACCACTGTTGTGCCCAAGGAGGTTATCCATCATGAACGAGCCGTATCGCCTGGGCGAGCAATCAATCATTGCCTATCTTCAGCGACTTGCGAACGGGGTCTCGACCGCCGAGCTCGATGTTGCCGCGCTGCCCACGGAACTGTGCGCCATCGGCGAGCAGTTACAGAAGACATTTGCCATCCTGCAGCAAGAACGCGAGCTGCTTGAGCGCGGCGCCTATATCGATTCACTCACCAATCTTGGCAACCGTGGTGGGCTCGATTGCCATATCGACCAGCTCTGGCGCAAAGGTGTTCCCTTCACCTGCGCCTATATTGACATCGACCACCTCAAGCACTGCAACGATACGTTTGGCCACGCCGAGGGCAATCACTACATTCTGAGCATCTGCCGCGCGCTTACCGAGACAATGGAACCCAATGACCTGCTGTTCCGTATCGGTGGAGACGAATTTGTACTTATATCCCCCACGACAGACGAATCCGAACTCGAGCAGCGCCTGGAGCGGACGCGCGCCAACCTTATCGAGGCAACATCGGGCGGCAAAGCGCCCATGATCGCTAGCTTTAGCTTTGGCTGCTCGCGCGTCGACCCGCTGGCAGGCGATACGCGTCGCCAGATGACAAAGGACGCCGACCGCAAAATGTATCGCTACAAGCTCATGCACCGTGTGCAGCAGCCGAAGGAAAACGACGCATCCATGCGCCCGATCGCCAATCAGCCTCCCTGCAACGACCGGGTGTTCCAAGCGATCTCCATGAGCTCCGAGACGCGCTATCCGTTTATCCTTAACCTCGATACCGGCGAATCGCAATGGTCGATTAATGCCGTGCGCGATTTCGACCTACCCTCCCAGCATCCCTACAACTCACTCGATATGTGGCTTGCCCGCGTTCACCCCGAAGACCGCGACAACGTACGTGCCGAGCTCGATATGGTGGTAAACGGCACGTGGCACTTCCACTGCATGCAGTATCGCGTCATGAATACCGCCGGAAAATACGCGCTTTGCGACTGCACGGGTTACCGCCTGGACGGCACCGATACCGAGCCCAACATGTATGTGGGCATTGTCACCAACCGAAGCTTGGCAGATACGACCGATTCCGTGACCGGTCTGGGCGATATCCACGCCCTGGTCAACGCCATTGGCGAAATGCGTCGCGTGGCGCGCAAGGCGAGCTTAATCGCCATTAAAATCGACGATATCGCAAAGGTAAATGCCCGATTTGGCTTTGATGCGGGCGACCGCGTTTTGGCAGAATGTGCCGCCTGCCTCATGGATTGTTCGCGCGGTAAGGGTCGTCTGTTCCGCTCGACCGGACCGATGTTCGTGGCGCTTTTCGACGAATTCGATCCCGAAGAGACCGACGCGATCGCAGAGGAAATCGAGCGGTTCCTGGGCTCTCCCGTGCTCTTTGGCTCATTTGAATATCAGCCGCCCCTTCGTGTGGCCACGCTTCATCTGGACGCCGTCGACCGACAGCCCGTTTCCATTTTGAACGAACTTAATGCGCTGATTAAAGAGGCACCGCAGGTACCGGGCACCAAGCTGGACTAGCGTTATGGGGCGCGATGTGAAACACAAGCCGTTTCACATCGCGCCCCACGCCATCTACCCTCTCGTGGGATAATCCTCCGCAGAAGTCACCGACAGCAGAGGGAGTTTGTGATGAAGGTTCTTTTGGTCAATGGCAGTCCCAAGGCAAACGGCAATACCGCCCGCGCACTCGCCAAGGTCGCCGAGCAACTCAACGCCGAGGGCATCGATACCGAGGTGTTCCAGCTGGGCGCCAAGCCCATTCGCGACTGCATTGGCTGTGGCCAGTGCGGCAAGCTCGATTGCCGCTGCACCTTTGACGACGACGTGGTGAACGAGCTGATCGCTGCCGCCGAGCAGGCAGATGGCTTTGTCTTTGGCTCCCCCGTCTACTATGCGCATCCCAGCGGACGCATCCTCTCGGCTCTCGACCGCGCATTCTATGCTGGCAGCAAGGCCTTTGTGCACAAGCCGGGTGCCGCGGTCGCCGTTGCCCGCCGCGGCGGCACGTCGACCACGTTCGACGTGCTCAACAAGTACTTCACCATCAACCAGATGCCCGTGGTGGCCTCCACGTACTGGAACAACGTCTTTGGTGCCATGCCGGGCGAGGCCGCCCAGGACGCCGAGGGCCTTGCCACTATGCGAAACATCGGCAAAAACATGGCATGGCTCCTGCGTTGCATCGAGGCAGGACAGGCCGCCGGCATCGAAGCCCCCGAGGCCGATCGCGAGCGCACCAACTTCATTCGTTAGAACGGCGGGGCCATGAATATTCAAATCTTCGGGACTAAGAAGTCCTTCGACACCAAGAAAGCACAGCGCTTCTTTAAGGAGCGCCGCATTAAGGTGCAGTTTATCGACCTGAAGGAAAAGGAGATGAGCAAGGGCGAGCTCACGAGCGTGATGCAGGCGGTCGGCGGCATCGATAAGCTGCTCAACCCCAAAGCCAAGGACGAGGAAACGCTCGCGCTCATCCAGCACCTCACCCCCAGCCAGCGCTTCGATAAGCTGCTCGAGAATCAGCAGGTTCTTGCCGAGCCCATCGTGCGCAACGGTAAGAAGGCCACCGTCGGCTATTGTCCCGACGTATGGGGAGCCTGGGAGTAGCCTGTGTTATTTGTCGGCGCGTGGGTATAAGAGCAGGCGTTTGGCATAAGATTCAACTGTAAGCCATGTCTAACAAAGGAGGGCACATGCCCAACAAACCCGTGAAGATCATCATGCTTACCGGATACCTCGGTGCCGGCAAGACCACACTGCTCAACCACATCCTCGCTAACGACGGCGGCATCCGCGCCGCCGTGATCGTCAACGATATCGGCGAGATCAACGTCGACGCCAGCCTTATCGCCGACGGTGGCCTTTCCGAGACCGACGACCTCATCCCGCTCACCAACGGCTGCATTTGCTGCACGCTTTCGGACGACCTGGCCAACCAGCTGCAGGGCATCGCCGATTCGGGCGACTTCGATTACATCATCATCGAGGCCTCGGGCATTTGCGAGCCCATCCCCATCGCCTACACCATCTCGAGCTTCTGCGACGAGGCCAAGGTGGGCGGCGAGCCCAAGCTCGCGCTCGACAACATCGTGGCCGTGGTCGACTGCGCCCGCATGTACGACGAGTTCAACGGCGGTCGCGACCTGCTGGCCGAGGATATCGACGAGGACGACATCGAGAGCCTGCTCATCCAGCAGATCGAGTTTTGCTCCACGCTGATCCTCAACAAGACCGATACCGTCACGCCTGAGCAGATCGCCGAGCTCAAGGCCATCGTGCGCAGCTTGCAGAAGGACGCCGTGATCGTCGAGGCCCAAAACGGCGAGGTCCCCATGGAGGAACTGCTCGATACCGACCGCTTCGACTTTATGCGCGCCTACAACTCCGCCGCCTGGATCGAGGCCATGGAGCATCCCGAGGAGCACGACGACCCCGAGGTGCTCGAGTACGACATCGAGACCTTTGTGTACTCGCGCCGCAAGCCGTTTGACCTGCAGAAGTTCACCGATTTTGTTGAGCAGGAGTGGCCCGACGAGGTCATCCGCGTCAAGGGTCCGCTGTGGCAGGCCAGCAATCCGGACATGTGCTACATGTTTGAGCAGGCCGGCCACCAGATGCGCCTGATGGAGAACGGCCTGTTTGTCGATTCCGCACCCGAGGGCGAAAAGCAGAAGATCATCGACGAGAACCCCGAGATCATGCAAATTTGGGACGACGAGACGGGCGACCGCATGACGAGCCTGTGCATCATCGGCCGTCACATGGACAAGGACGCGCTCATCGCCGCCCTCGATGCCTGCCTGACCGACTGGCACCGCGCCTAGGTTTATCCAAGCGGGCATTTTTCCGCCCACGTAACCGCCAAACCACCACGAAGGTGCCTGTCCCCTTCGTGGTGGTTTTTCGTTCTGAGCCAAGGAGATTCATGTTCAACATCGTGCTGTACGCGCCCGAGATTCCGGCCAATACGGGCAATATCGGCCGCACCTGCGTGGTCACCGGCGCACGCCTGCATCTGGTGGAGCCGCTGGGGTTTTCGCTCGACGACAAGACAGTGCGTCGCGCCGGCCTGGGCTACTGGCAAAACTTGGACGTGACGACCTATGCCGGCTGGGAGGACTTCCTTGCGCGCAACGGTCTCTCTCCCGCCGACGAGCGCCTGCACCTGCTGACCAAAAAGGCGCGCCGCACCTATGCGCAAAGCACCTACCGCGACGGCGACTTTTTGGTCTTTGGCAGTGAGAGCTCGGGGATTCCCGAGCCACTGCTTGCCGCGGCGCCCGCGCGCTGCGAGCGCATCCCCATGCTGCGCGATTGTGACTCGCTCGATAACGCCGAGGCCTGGGAAGCCCACGAGGAATCGCTCGGGCATACCGAGGACAGCCACGAAGCCATCCTTCAGCAGGATATCTGCGGCAACTTCGTCGACCCGGACGACTACCGCATCAGCGCCCTCAACCTCTCCAACAGCGCCGCCATCGTCCTCTACGAGGCCCTGCGCCAGACAGACTTCCCGGGAATGTGACAAAGGGACTGTCCCTTTGTCACATTCAGTTAAAGGTAGCGGCCAGTGATGCTTGCGGAGCAGGCAGCGATGTCGCCCGGCGTACCGGTGCAGACGATTTGCCCGCCCGCGTCGCCGCCACCCGGACCCATGTCGATCACGTAATCGGCGTTACGGATAAGGTCGAGATCGTGTTCGATCACGATAACCGTGGCGCCCTTGGCAACGAGGCCGTCAAACACACTCAGCAATACCTGAACATCGAGTGGATGCAGGCCGATCGTGGGCTCGTCGAATACGAATACGGCATCGTCCTGCACGCGGCCCATCTCGCTTGCAAGCTTAAGTCGCTGCGCCTCGCCGCCCGAGAGCGCCGGCGTGGGCTCGCCAAGTGTCAGGTAGCCCAGACCCAGGCCATGCAAGGTCTGCAGGCGCGCCTGCACCTTTTTGAGTCCCAACGTGGCGTCGAGGGCCTCGTCCACGCTCATGTCCATGAGCTGCGGCAACGTGAGCAGACTGCCGTCCTTGCCCTCGCGATGAATATGCGAGGCTGCGTCTGCATAACGCGAGCCACGGCATGCAGGACAGACAATCTCGACATCGGGCAAAAACTGCACGTCGAGCGATATCGAGCCCGTGCCATCGCACGTGGGGCAGCGCAAAGCGCCAGTGTTGTAGCTAAAGGCACCCGCCTTATACCCTGACGCCTTGGCCTCGGGCGTACGGGCGAAGGCGCGGCGCAGCTCATCATGGATGTCGGCATAGGTCGCTACCGTCGAGCGTACGTTGGCGCCGATGGGCGTGGCGTCAATCAGGTTGGCGCGCGCGATGCCCTCGGCATCGACCCAACGCACGTGCCTTGGCAGGCGCTCACCGGCTGCCTGTGCCTTGAGCGCCGGGATGAGCGTCTCGAGCACCAGTGTCGTCTTGCCCGAACCCGAAACACCCGTCACCGCGACAAGGCGGCCGCGCGGGATATCGACTTCGAGTGGTTTGACGGTATGGATGGCATCGGTCGCCATGCGGATATGGCCTAGGTCGAACATTTCGTCGTCAGCCACCTGCGGGCGCAGACGCTTGGGGTCCGAGCGCAAGAACGGCGCGATGCGGCTGCCCTGCGATTGTTCGACCTCGTCTACCGTGCCCGCGGCGATCACGTTACCGCCGCCCGCTCCGGCAACGGGGCCCATCTCGACCAGATAGTCGGCTTCCGCCAGTACGCGCGTATCGTGATCGACAACAACCACGGTGTTGCCGTCATCCACCAGATCGCGCATTACGCCCACCAGGCCGTCGACATTGGCAGAATGCAAGCCGATCGAAGGCTCGTCCAGCACATACAGCACACCCGTCGATCGGTTGCGCACCACGCGGGCAAGCTGCACGCGCTGGCGCTCACCCGTAGACAGCGTGGCACCGGCGCGGTCGAGCGAAAGGTAATCGAGGCCCAGGTCGACCAGGCGGCGGGCCGTACTCAAAAACGAATCGCAGATGTCCCCGGCCATGGGCCGCATCTCGGTCGGCAAGGATGCGGGCACCCCGCGCACCCACTCAATCGCCTCGCCCAACGTCATGGCTGCCGCCTGCGACAGATTGATACCGCGCACCTGGGGCTGGCGCGCGGCGTCGGAAAGACGCGTGCCGCCGCAATCGCGGCACGGTCCCTCGCGCAAAAAGCGCGCAACGCGCTTGAGCCCCTTATCGTCCTTAACCTTGGCGAGTGCATTCTCGACGGTACTGACGGCGTTGTAATAGGTAAAGTCGAGCGGCGTGGCGCCCTCGCCATTTTTGGGAACGTAGAGAATGTGCTTCTTAACTGCCGGGCCATGGAACACGATGTCGCGCTCTTGAGGCGTGAGCTGGCTAAACGGCACGTCGGTGCGCACGCCCATCTCACCGGCCACCTGCTTCATCAGATCCCACATCAGCGTGCCCCAGGGAAGCACCGCACCCTCGTTGATGGTCTTTGACTCGTCGGGCACTAGGCTCGCCTCGTCCACCTCGCGCATGACGCCGGTGCCTCCGCAGGTAGGACACGCGCCGCCACTGTTAAAGGCAAGGTCCTCGGCCCCCGGCGCATAGAACTCGCGGCCGCATGCGGGGCACGCGAGCGACAGGCCCGCGGCCACGTTAAGGCTCGGCTCCACACGCGCCCCGCAATGCGGGCACACGTGATGGGCGCAGCGGCTAAAGAACAGACGCAGACTGTTGTTGAGCTCGGTCATGGTGCCAAAAGTCGAGCGCACGCCCGGTACACTGGGGCGCTGATGCAATGCGAGTGCCGCCGGCACGTGCAGCACCTCGTCCACCTGAGCGTGCTCTGCCTGCGTCAGCCGACGGCGGGTATAGGTGCTGAGCGCCTCCAGGTAACGGCGCGAGCCCTCGGCATACAAAACACCCAGCGCCAGCGAGCTCTTGCCCGAGCCCGACACGCCGGCAATACCCACCAGCTTTCCCAGCGGAATATCGATATCGATGTCCTTAAGGTTATGGACACGCGCGCCACGCACCTCGATAGCGCTTGGTTGTTGCGACACCGCCATCGCTCCCCTTCCTGTTGATCGAATGTGACAAAGGGACAGTCCCTTTGTCACATTAAAACGCAATCGCGAATGTACTTGCTCAGCATGGGCACGGTAAACCGGACGAGACCGTATCCGGCAGCCTCGATGACGCGCTCGCGAATCAGGCTTGCGCGATATTTACTCGCCCAGCTCTGGGTACGGTCGCAGCGCTCAATGATATCCGCCATGCGCGTCGGCTTGTCCTCGTCAACCGCCATGGCCTCGATAAAGAGACGCTGTGGGGTGCGCAGTCCGTAATACAGAGGCGCGTCAACCGCTTCGTAGAACTCGGAGACGGCATCCGCATGGCCATCCTCGACATCGCGCCTTTCAATGACTTGCGAGCCACGCCGGACAGCAGACCGCCACATGTAATATCCCACCAGCTGAACCATATAGGGATGCCCCATGCTCTTGTGCGCTGCAAGGTCCGCCGTTCCCGCATCAACGCAAAGACCGGCACACTCGACCGTCTGGATATACGAATCGCGCACCTTGGGCAAAGAAATCGTCCCCAACGTACGCTGCTGGGCACGTCGCAAAAACGTCACGCTCGGCTCTTCGAGCAGATCGTCAACCATGCTGGGCAAGCCGGCAAAGACCAGCGCAAGACCGCGCTGGTCGCTATCGGGCAAGCCCGTGGCATCCTGATCTCCCAGCACCTGCTGATAAAGAACGGCAAGGGCCGCCAGCTCCTCAATAGACGCCGATTGAGCCTCGTCAATCGCAAACAGGATGCCCTTACCTGGACCGAGTTTCTTGAGACGTTCGTTGACCAGCCCTCGCAACGTCTCGCCTTTTGCCCGCGCCGCCTCAACCGACATCCGTCCAAACGATGGGCCAAACTCCATTGACGTCACAACGGGCTTATTCGAGCGGAGTGCGTCGGCCAGGCGGTCGCATAAACCAAGCGAAGCGGAATCGGAGACAACCGCCCATCCGCGCTCACTGGCCAGACGTTGCAGCTCCCGCAGGAGAACTGTTTTGCCACAGCCGCGGTTTCCTGTAATGAGCATGAGCCTGCCCGGCGCCCCGGCGCCGTTATCGAGCCCTTCCTCAAAATCTTCGATGACCGACTCGCGACCGATGAGTAGCGGAGGCCGCTTACCAGCCGTTGGCTTAAAGGGATTTGGATTCATGTCGGCCTCCTCGAATTGGCAAAGGCTGGTAATAGTTATACCAACTTATACCGAGTTACACCAACTGAATGTGACAAAGGGACTGTCCCTTTGTCACATGTGGCCGAAAAACTCGGCGTCGGCGGGGCGATAGGGGCGGAAGGTGGCGGGATCGATCTTTACGTGTGCCGCGGCGGGCACGTCGTACCATTTGACCGTATAGCCGGCGCCGTGGGCGCAAAAGACCGAATCGGGCGTGTTGGGCAGATCGGCCTCGGGCTCATAGGCGGCCGCCTCGATGACGCGCTCGGCATCATGGCAAGCCGCATAACCGGCGAACTCAAGGTACAAATGCCCGCGGCCGCTCGTGTAGGCAGCCACCTCCAGCGCGTAATCCTGCACCTCGGATACCGGCACGCGACCCACAAGCTTCGCCCGGTCGGCCGCCATCGCCGGCGGCTCGTACTCGGCGCCCATGCGCGTGACATCCGAAAGCGCCCTGCCCACGCAATCTCCCGGCACCTCGAGCTCAAAGTGGTACCACGGCTCCAACAGCACCGCCGCACCCGCCTCGCGTGCCCGCATCAAACCCTGACGAATCGCGCGGTACGTGGCCTGACGAAAATCACCGCCCTCGGTGTGTTTGGCATGTGCACGGCCACCCGTAAGCGTGATGCGCACATCGGTGATGGGCGAGCCGGTCAACACGCCCAGGTGATCGCGCTCCATGGCGTTGGTGAGCGCCAGGCGCTGCCAGTTCAGATCGAGCTCGTCAGTCGAGGTAGCGGTACCAAATTGCACGCCTGAGCCCGCCGGCAGCGGCTCAAGGCGCAGGTGCACCTCGGCGTAATGGCGCAGTGGCTCAAAGTGGCCCACACCCTCGACCGGCTGCGAGATCGTCTCCTTATAGAGAATGCCGCCGGACTCAAACTCAATCGTAAGGCCAAAGCGATCGGCCAACACCCGCTGCACGACCTCGAGCTGCACGGCTCCCATCAACTGCAAGTGAATCTGCTCAAGATGCGTATTCCAGCTTACGCCGAGCATGGGGTCTTCGTCCGCCAACTCGGTCAGTGCTTTAAACACCGCATGGACATCGTGTTCGCCCGGTAGCACCGTATAGGTGAGGACCGGCGCAATGACAGGTGCATCGCCCGCGGGCTCCGCGCCCAGGGCATCACCCGGGCGAACGTGTGCGAGGCCCGTCACGGCGCAGATGCCGCCAGCGGCAACTTCCTGGGCAAGCTCATACTTCTCGCCGTTATAGATGCGTACCTGATCGACCTTCCGCTCCCATGCCTCGGCACCGGAACGTCCGTCAATCATCTGTTTGGCATGCAGCGTGCCGCCGGTCACTTTAACCCAAGCCAAGCGCTCGCCACGATCCCCGCGGCTGACACGATAGACGCGCGCAGCAAACTCCGGGAGCCACGCCTGTTCACGCATCAGCGCGCATATGCCATCCAGCAGCTCGTCAACGCCTTGGTCCTTGAGCGCCGAGCCGGCAAAGCAGGGAAAGAGCTTGCGCTCGGCAACCATGCGCGACAGCGTTGCAACAGAAAGCTCGCCCGTCTCAAGAAACTCATCGAGCGCCGCCTCGTCCAACGCAGCAGCGTCCTCCTGAACGGCACCACCCGCCAGTAGTTCGCTGGCATCTAGGCAGCCCTCGGAAAGGCGCTGCCCAAGTTGTGCCAGTAAAACATCGCGGCCGGGATGCTCCAAATCAATTTTGTTGATAAAGACGAACGTCGGGATGTCATAGCGCGCAAGCAGGCGCCACAGGGTTTCGGTGTGTCCCTGCACGCCATCGTTGGCGCCCACAACCAAAATCGCGTAGTCGAGCGCACGCAACGTGCGCTCCGCCTCGGCAGAAAAATCGACATGCCCCGGTGCATCCACGAGCATGACGTTGGCATCTCCGTGGTCGAGCACGGCCTGCGACGAGAAAATCGTGATGCCGCGCTCGCGTTCGATAGCGCTGGTATCCAGGTGCGAGTCGCCGTCGTCCACACGGCCGCGCTTGCGAATGCGACCTGCGTTGAACAGCATGGCCTCGGCCAGCGTAGTCTTGCCGGCATCGACATGCGCCAAGATTCCAACGACCGCTTGCTTCGACATGGCTCTCCTCTTATTGCAAGCCCATCGCACGTGGCAACGGGCACCCTCGTTCCACACTGAATGATACAATTTACGGGCCGGCGGG
>OKRR01000720.1_pt1 | contig 35935 bp, 40 predicted proteins | sample 1601211 | NCBI WGS metagenome assembly OKRR01 (sample SAMEA3541525, study PRJEB24748) | human gut metagenome | biome: human gut; feature: human-associated habitat; material: faeces | place: China | collected 2012
TGTTTCGCTTAAAATTTTCTTGCATCACCTACTTGACTTCATACCATTGGACTTTCGTTGGGGTATCCTATGCCGATGCTGATTGCCAGGGCTGCATCTATCTCCAGCATTTTTTCTTTGCTGATACGCCCAATGTAACCACGGAGACGCTTCCGGTCTATTGTCCGCAGTTGTTCCAACAGAAGCAAAGAGGTAGGCGCAAGCCCCGGCACATTCTCGAGTAGGATATGGGTAGGAAGACTGTTCTTCGCTTTTCTGCTGGTGATGGCTGCCGCAACAACGGTAGGACTAAAGTGATTCCCCACATCATTTTGGATAACAAGGACAGGGCGGATGCCGCCTTGCTCGGAGCCGACCACCGGGTTCAGGTCTGCATAGAACAGATCACCACGCCGGATAGCCTTTCGCATAAACTGACCTCCTGAATATTAAGTAAGCCGGAAACAGGGCAGGCCATAAGACCTGCCCCATTTCCGGCGAAATACAAAATCCGATTTGTTTTCTTGTTATGTGCCATTTGTCCTTGACACCCCGCACATATTGGGAAGTCATCAGTGACCGGCAGCGAACCGGCCCACGGGAATCTCACCCCTCCGAGGATCTCTCCGAGCTGCCCCCATTGCGTGATCCTGCAACCAGATGGTTTCCAAATGTTATGGACTACTCTGATCTTAAGCAGGGCTGTGGCTGGACAGGAGTACCATTATGCCCCTTTCCGGTCATGGCCACGCCGGGTGCTGCCCGGTTTTTACAGGCTGCCGTTACTCGCTCATACAGGACAGGATTGTATGCAAGACCAATTATGATAATCAGGTGGGATCTGCTCATCATGTCCGTATATCATGGCGCGGCCCCTGAATCGGCTTTAGCTCTTCGAGCTGGAAAGGGGGGATGTTACTGATGAATGAGTATGCGGTTGTCAAGGTACAGGTGAAAGAAGAACACTCGAAAGAATGCCTTTCACCTATCGTCCTGAAACCGCAGGGGTGTCAACCCTGTGCCGCAAAATATTTTTTAAGTTTGGCAATCGCCAGGTTTATGGACTTGGCAACGGCTTGATGGCTTGTCCCTTCCATGCGACCGATCTGCCGGGTAGAGAGTCCCTGAAAAACATGAAGCCGGAATCGCCGTTTCTGAACCTCGGTCAAAGCGCCCACTGTAAAAAGCTGCTCCAGGGCTTTCCAGGCATACTTGCGGTTCTGTATGTCAACAACTCGTTCTTCCCATTCTTCATCCAGAGCGCGAGTGGCACAATGCTCCGTTTCCTCCAAACCGTGGATCGAAACATCCTTGCGGGTCTGGGCGCTCTCTGCCCGATCCTGCTCATAGTAAATTTGATCGGACAGGGCTTTCAGCTCCGCAAAGTCATGTTTCGTTTTGTCAGGATTCTCCTTCAGATAATCCTCCAGTGTGATTTCTATGATTTCGTTATGAAAGCGATAAACGATATTTGGGCTGTTTTTGTTTATCGCATAGTCGCTTTTGCGATAATTTTGCACCTCTGTTACCTCCGATTTGTTTTTTTGCGGAAAACAAATCGGAGGTGGCGGCCCCCTAACTCTTTGTTCAGGGAGCCTTAAATGAAAGCGGCCGACTTTGTATCGGAATACAAAATCGGCCGCTTTCTGAATATGTGCATTGAGAAGTCCAATAGAGTAGGCAGCACCGGCAGGCGGGGGTTTGTCCCCACTTGGGGAAAACTCCCGCGCACAAAAACGCAGACCAACGCCTATTGAAATTTGTCCATTGAAAGCCGTGTGTCGTTGATATGGGACAAAAAGTAACTTCTCAATGCTGCGGATTTTCTGATCCATAGCACTGTTACTCCTTGTCCGCTGCTATGCGGACGGCACACAGGCGGCTGGCATCATCCCCTTTCTTCCATCAATGTGGCAGTTCTACGCTGCCGCCTTTGCTGATAATTTTTAATTGTAAGTTCTAAATTGGGGGAACCTTGACGGATTCCCTCGGAATTTGTCGATAGCATAAAGAAAGGCGGCCCTTATCCATAGGATTAAAGACCGCCGTATGCGCTGATTATGTATGATACTGTTTTTGCAGCCCCTCATCGGCCTCACCTCACTTTTCCCCAGGGGATGGGTAGACTGTCACAGTAAGAGTTTATCTTGAAGAAATCATCAGGACTTCATCGAGAAATGTAAAATTTTCTTTCTTTTCTTCGCATTTTAGTTTTTTATAATGGCAGAAAATAGCGCCGGACTCAGAGGTGGATTCTGCGTCCGCACTTTTGATATGCTATTTTTCAATTTTATATCCCACCCGAAAAACAGTCTTGATGTAGGTGGGGTGCTTTGGGTCAGGCTCCAGCTTGTTCCGTAGTCGCCAGATCGTGTTGTCCACCGTGTTGGTGCCTAATTCATAGTCCTCGCCCCAGGCAGCATTGTAGAGCTGCTCCCGGCTGAATACACGCCCAGGGCAGCGGGCCATGCAGTAAAGGATAGAGAACTCCCCGTAGTTCAGGCAGATCTCCACACCGGCCTTTGTAACCCGATGCTGCTCTGGGAATATCTGAATATCTCCCAGAGTTATGGCAGAAGGATCAAGGTCAGCAGCATGGAGAATCTGAACATCTTTTCCTTGCAAGGCCCCCATGATGGATTGAAAAATGCTTCCGTCTGGGTCGGAAGTACGGATGACGATGATCTGCTCCATGCCGCTCACCCCTTTCAAGTTTACCTTCAAGACCGCTTTTCTGCGGCTTCTTTTAAGCGCTGAAAGCTTTCATCGCTAATGAGATGCTCTATTCGGCAGGCATCAGCCTCCGCAGTCTTAGGGTCAACGCCTGCGGCGATAAGCTGCTCGGTAAAAAAACAATGTCGCTCATAGATTTTTTCGGCAACCTCACGCCCTACATCGGTCAGATGGAGAGAGTAATCCTCATCCATTGTCAGAAAGCCACCATCCCGCAGGGGCGCCACCGCATGGCAGACGCTGGGCTTTGACACATCCATGTGCCGGGCAACATCCACGGAGCGTACCATGCCTAACTTCTTTTGCAACATCAAGATGGCCTCTAAATAGTCTTCACCGGATGCCCGAAGTTTTACGGTTCGTTTATCCATAGATGTCAGCATGGTTGGTCTCCTTCTTTTAGGAACAGGTTTCCCTTCATTCAGATCAGCGCAGCGTTGGAAAGTTGTTTTTTTAGAACTGTTTTCCCAAACATACTGCCCACCAGAGCCAGTACAACAGTTGCAGCAATCATAACCGGCAGCATCCATATCTGCGCAACATTCTGCATGACTGTCGCATATTCGGCCGACATTTCCTCTGTGGCGCGTGCAACCGTGTATTCGGGGAATGCCCAGATATAGAGAGGATTACCGAACATACCAAAGGAAAATATGACATGACTAAGGAGTGTCGTCTTAAGATTGTGGTAACCGCCAACTTTCCGTACGCCCTCTGCAAGAACGGTGGTGATAATTAAGGTAACAATGACCAGATTGGAGAGTTCCCCGGCAATAAAATAGATTACAACTACGATTAGGTTCATTAAAAACACAACACCGGGTTTCGCTTCCTTTGCCACAATATACAGATATGGGATTCCCGTAAAAAACCAATGAGAGCTGGCATAAAAATCCACAGAATGGGCGTAAGTGCCCCGGACATCATGACCACCATGGTTATCATAAAGTAAACCAAGGAAATCCCGGCTGTAATCCCGAAATCTTTACCAGTCCATTTACTATTCATATATAATTGTCCCTTTCGTCCATCCTCTGTTTATCCAATGGCCCAACCCTCAGCTTGTTCGCGAATGGAGATAAATCGTTTATACAACCCATTTTGCGAGACAAGCTGCTGATGAGTTCCCCTTTGGACAACCTTTCCCTCATCAATCACCAAGATCTGATCTGCGCTTTCAATAGTCGCAAGGCGATGGGCAATCACAATAATGGTTTTACCGTGAGTAAGATTGCCGATAGCTTGTTGAATAAGATGTTCATTTTCTGGATCAATGCTGGCAGTTGCTTCATCAAGGATGACAATGGGGGCGTTTTTTAGCATAGCCCGAGCAATCGAAATGCGTTGCTTTTCTCCACCAGATAGGGTAGAGCCACCCTCACCAACGACTGTGTTATAGCCATCTGGGAGCGCCATAATAAAATCATGGCATCGGGCGGCTTTGGCGGCGGCAATTATTTCTTCCTCGGAGGCATCGGGTTTTCCGAACAAAATATTGTTGCGAATTGAATCGTGGAACAAATACACATTTTGGAATACCATACTGATATTTTTCAGTAGAGAATCGCAGGTAAATTCCCGAACATTGTGGCCTCCCACTTGTATTTCTCCATTCCGTGCATCATAAAACCGAGCCAATAAACTGCAGATTGTGGTTTTCCCGCTGCCGGATGGTCCTACGATCGCTGTTGTGGTGTTCTGTGGGATACGGAAGGAGATATGGCTTAAAACTTCCCGACTATCATAGCCAAAGGACACATCCTTAAACTCAATATCGTACTGGTTAATAGAAACATCTTTTCCGTCTTTATCAATGAGTTCAGCATCTTCAATGCTCTGAAGTTTCTCCGCTACTGTATCCAGAATTTCCAGAATGTGAAGGGAATTATTTGCTGACTCAATCGTGTTAAACATGACATAACTGTAAACGATCAACATAATCGCCATATACAGCTCCATTTCCCTTTGGAGTGCAAGAAGGGCTGTGATGCAGGTGATTGCCATGGTGCCCATGTATAGGCCGAGCCGATGCAATGCGTCACAAGGGGCAAAGTTCCGCTCCATCTTAATGTTAATTTCTTTCGACTTATGATAGGCCCGGTAGAGGCCGTCAGAGGCTACACCTTCCTGCTTGAAAGATTTGACAACAGCCATCCCGCGGACATACTGAACAATCTCATCTGCCATCTCATTGATACTTTCCTGCCGGATCGGGGAATTTTTACGGCTTTGGCGCTCGATAAGTTGCAGCCCGGCTGTAGAAATTGCCACAGCCAATAGTGCGGCACCCCCCAAAAAAGGAGAAAAGCATAGCAGCCATATTATCGTGATTGCAAGAAATATGTAGCTGTCAATAATGTTATTGACAACATTCATCGTCTGCATTTCAAAAAAAGCCAGATCTGTGGTGATAGCAGTGGTAAATTCTCCCATGTTCTTCCGCTGGAGAAATCCCAGCGAAACCCGCTTAAGAATATCACCTATCTTCAGTCGTTCTGCACAGGTTGTCTCATGAGCAATGCTATCCTGCCGGGTTGCTCGGATATAGGCGAACAGCCATCGGAGCAAAACTGAACCAAGGATGATTGTGGTGAGTTGGAGAACATATACCGGTTCCAACACTGCTGCCCCGTTGCTGTGATCAAGAATCAGCTTAATTGTCCAGACTCCGCAGATAATAGGAACAATGCCAAGAATATTGGAGATCATTGAGAGGGCAATGCCAAGATAGAGCCGCCCCTTGTAATGACTCATCAGACGGAACAGCCGTTTGAGAATTCTAATCATGCGAAAACCTCCCCTCTTAACCCAACTGACCATTTCTTTGCGCCAATGTGAGCCTGCCACATATCTCTATAAAGAGCGCTGCTTTCCAATAGTTCCTCATGAGTACCGCTTTGCGCGATTCGTCCTTTTTCAATCAGAAGGATCCTATCTGCATTCTTGATTGTGGAGAGGCGGTGGGCGATGACCAGAAGCGTTTTACCACGGGTCAACTCTGCGATAGCTTCCTGAATTTTGGCCTCATTCTCTGGATCAGTAAAAGATGTGGCCTCGTCCAAAATCACGATGGGAGCATTCTTCAAAATAGCCCTGGCGATTGCAATACGCTGTCTCTCACCACCAGACAGCCGGTCTCCAGCCTCGCCTGCGCTGGACTGATACCCCTGTTCCAGCTTGTTGATAAATTCGTCGCATTGTGCCTTTCGGGCCGCCTCCAAAACCTGCTCATCTGTGGCTTGCGGATTGCCCAGCCGGATATTTTCCAAAATGGAGCAGTTAAACAGAAAATTATCCTGCGTAACAAAGCTCACCTGATCGGCCAACTCTGTCAGAGGAATGTCTTTGATATTTACTCCACCAATCCGGATAGCTCCCTCTGTCGGATCCCAGAAACGTGCCACCAGGCGGGCCAGTGTCGATTTACCTCCACCAGACGGGCCGACAAGAGCATAAAATGCCCCCTCCGGGATAGCAAGATTTATGTCATGGATTACATTTTCTTTTCCGGTATAGGAGAAGGTCACATGCTCCATTAGGATGTCATGAGCCGAGATCGGTTTTTCCTCCATTGCCAGTGGCAATTCTCCAATATCAAAGGTCTTATTTACAATATTGACAGAATACTGAATTGACTTTAGCTGATTAAAAAACAGAATCATGCGGCCCAAACTGCTGACCATGCCCATAGAGAGCAGCATTGCCATAGTGATTTTTGTCAGGGTTGTGCTGCCATAGAGATAAAGCAGCGTGCCAATCGGCAATACACCCAGTAGAGTTGTCGGCAGAATACTGGCACCAAGGGTAGTAAATTTCCATGTTGATTTGTACCAATTCAAGGTGGTTTGCTTGAAGTTCTCTACCGCTTTCCGATATTTCTCATAGGACGAGGTCGACTGGTTGAAAGCTTTCACAACTTCAATGCCTTCCATGTACTCAACCACTACATTGTTCATGTGCTCATTGGCTTCCATATAGACTTGGTAGGTTTTATTGTAGCCGCCCAACATCATTCCATATGGAATAAGCGCCAAAGGGATGGTAATCAGCGATGCCAGCGCCAAACGGAAATCAATCATACAGAGATAAGTGAATACCGCTATCGGCAATACCAGCGCCCCGGCGCCCTCTGGAATCACATGAGCCAGTGGGATTTCAATATTCTCAATCTGATCTACCACAATATTCTTTACGCGACCAGCGTTGATTCCTTGGGCCACTCCAAGCGGAGCCTTCATCAGTTTCTCGGCGACCCGCTTTCGCATCAACTCCAAAATGGTATATGCAGAAATGTGGGAAAGCGTAGTGGAGATGGCATGAAACAGAACCTTGCCGAGAAAACCGATCGTGCCAACAATGGTCCAGTAAAGGATCGTCTCCGCCGTGGCGGTTTGGTCAAAAAACAGGCAAATAATACGGTAAGCGGCAACATAAGGGATGATGCCCCCTGCAACCGACAGTAATGCACAAATTACAGATATAATCAGTTTTCCCTTGCATGGCGTAGCATAAGACAGGATACTGCCTGCAAGACCTTGCTTCTTCATAAAACAACCTCCTTCTGAAAGAGAATAGAATAGATCTGCGGTGTATATCTGGGTTCTACAGGAAAGAAACTTTCCACCCTGCCGTTGAGCAGATAGCAAATATGGGTGCAGGTATGCATCAAAAATTCGTAATCATGGGTGGTCACCAGGAGGGTCTTGCCCTGTTCTGCCAGTTCATGTAGAAGGGAAGAAACATTGACCATACTGGAATAGTCCAGGCCGCTGGTAGGCTCGTCGAAACAAATCACATCTGTGTCTTTCATACAAGCTACTGCAATGCAAAGGCGCTGCTTCTGGCCGCCTGACATTGATGCAGGATGTTGCTGTCGATAATCCAATAATCCCATCCGCTCCAACAGTATACGGCCTTTTTTTCGCAGTTCCTCATTGCCGTCATTACCCAGAAACAGTTCTTTTTCCACACTTTCTGTAAAAAGCTGGTAGTCGCTGCTCTGCATGACAAGAAAAGTATCGCGCACCCTGGTTTTACTATTCACCGCTTGGCCACCAAATCGAACCTCCCCATTGGTTTCTTTTTTTAAACCACACACAATTTCCAGCAGCGTACTTTTCCCTACGCCGTTGGTTCCGACGATACCAACGATGTCTCCTTTCCCGGCAGAGAGGTTCACATTTGCCAGCGTCTCACTTTCTCTGGTATAGCGGTAGGATAGATTTTCCAGACAAATTTGTTCCTCCGCTCCGGTTTTTTTCTGCGTCACAGGTGGGCGTATACTTAGAAGATCCGTACTCCTTAACCCCATTCGGTTAGCCTCCTCGTTGGAAAGGGAACGGAAGGCAGAGGCATCCAATTCTCTTGTGATCTGTCCATATTCAATCAAAACGGCACGATCTGAAATGTCTTTCAGATAATGGATGCGGTGCTCAGATATAATAATGGTATACCCCTGTTGTTTGAGTGTATGGAGAATCTCCATCAAATGCTCTGTGGCTGCAGCATCCAGATTAGCAGAGGGTTCGTCCAGCACCAGAATTTTGGGGGCAAGTGCGTAGACTGAGGCGATAGCAATAGACTGCTTTTCACCGCTGGACAGTTCAAAAATGCTGCGCTCCAATAAGCGCTGAATTTGCAGGTCGTTAGCCGCCTGTTCAATACGCCGACAGATTTCTTCTCTTGGAATGCCCACATTCTCACAGGAAAAGGCAATTTCTGCTGTTGTATCCGTGGCAAAAAACTGAGACCGTGGATCCTGAAAAACGGAGCCTACCACACCAGCCAAATCCTGGATTGACAGTTCATCTGTATTCTGCCCATCTACAATGACCCTTCCTTCCAGCTCCCCTTCAAAAAACTCCGGAACTAAGCGGTTAATCAACCGGGTGATGGTCGTTTTTCCACAGCCCGAGGAACCCAACAGAACTACAAATTCCCCTTTTTGGATAGTAAGGCTCACATCCCGCAAAGCCGGTTCCTTTGCATTGGCATACTGGAAGGAAACGTGTTCAATTTGAATCATATCTTTACCTCCCAAGCAAAGCACTGCCAGTAATTCCAGCAATTACAGCGGAAATAACGGCGCCTGCATATAAAAAGTCGGTCGCTCGTAAACGTACCTCCCGATAAGAGGTGCGCTTTGATTCCAAATCCAACCCTCGTGTCATGGCTGAAGCGGCCAGTTCATCCGATATCGTCATACTCCTAATAATCAACGGAACAATGGCATATTCACAGGTTTTAACTGGGTGAAGCAGCACATTTCGCACTGTCAGTCCAATGCCGCGTAGCATCATAGTATTTTTGATAGAACGGAATTCATCCTGTACTGTCGGGATGTAACGGAAAGCTACCGCCAGTGCGATAGTACCACCTTTAGGCACGTGCATATTCTGCATCGCAGTCACAAAATCACTGACTCGTAGCTTGCTGCCCATCCACGCTCCCATGACAAAAAACACTACAACTCGTTCCAGCATGAATAGAATCATACCCACGCCCGCAGCGAATTTGCTTTGCGGTACGAAAGAAAGAATTAGGTTTATTAGCAGGAACACAGCAAACAGCATTGCAGTCTTTTTTGCGCCCAACCAAAGACCACGAGCCAGATACAGAACTACAACCAGCAGATACATCCAAATCAGGGCCAACAGATTTGGCGCACTAAAAGTAGCTGACACAAAGACAACCACCAGCAAGAGCTTCATTCGTGGGTCCAGCTCTAAAAAACGAATGTGTCTGATATCCCCGCTCATACGATCCCCGCTTTTTGAAAGTGTTTTTTCAGCAACAGTTTTCCAAGAAATGCTCCAACCACACATCCCACCACAGTGGCGGCAAGACCCACAAAGAACATTGGCCCGATAAGCATATCAAACACTGTGGAGTAGAGATCCGCATAGGCGGATACTGCGGCCAAATACATATCTTTCATAAAAATAAGTGGAATCGTCATGCCCAGATAGAGAAATACCACCTGAACGGTAAAGCACAGCAACATGGTAGAAAACTTGTGCCGATCCAATGTGCGCCAGAAAAGTTCAGCAATCACCGCGCCAACGGCAATTACCAGCGCAACACCCCAAAAACTCATAAGCTGCATTGCCGCCCAAATTAACCCAAACAACAAGACGATTCCTTTCTTATTCACTTTCGTAAACAGAAGCATGAAAATGGTTCCCCAAACCACTGCACAGGCCGCAAAGACAAACAAGCTGCCAGCGACGGTCATACCAATGGGTGCGCCAACTCCCGCATAGACCAGAAACATAAGCACATATAAGATGGCGGCGGTTATGTAATCGCGAACATTCATTTTGTCTGATTTTTTAAATTTTGCAGTGTTACTTTTCATTGTTTTCTCCTTTCTCGTTAGCGGTCGCTAACCAATGTGGATTTTTTTAGCTTTTAGCCTATTAAGCTAAAAGCCAAAAATAGCTTGCCAGTTAAATAGTTTTGCCACATATTCACAGTGGCGTAATGCTTTTTCCAAAGGCAAATCATGAACAATTGGCTCAAACAGCGTAGACCAAAAGGCTGTCAGCAGCATGTGGATTTCCTCTTCATCAATCTGGTTGTCTCTACCATCTTGCTGGGTAACTGCCTCTAAAAATTTGACCGTTTGCTTTGCATGATGAGATACGAAATCATGTAAGAAATTTGCGTGTGTCGAACCTTCCGAACGACACAGGAGCAACTTGAATCCATCGTATCGCTCATAGGAAAAATGCACAATCGTTTTAAGTGTTGTGCTTGACATATCCCATACGGATTGCATTTTGCCATGTGCCAGCTGCTCGTAATCGTACCGTTCGATATTAAGCGCCATCTCCTCAATATCCTGAAGTGTTGGACCAACTACTGCTTCAAACAAAGCTTCTTTGCCAGGGTATCGCTTATACATGGCTCCTGTTGTTACGCCGGCTTTTTTGCATATTTCCCGCAAGGAGGCATCTGCAAACCCCTTTTCCATAAATTCTTCTTCTGCACTTTTAAGTATCTTGGGATCAATTCTCCGATCCGGCAACGACATTCTATCACCCCTTTAGATAACATTGATACCGGTAACGCTGTTATCAGAATAGCATAAGTGTGTTATCTTGTCAATAGCCACACACAAATCTGGTTATTCAGAATTCCTGATACGACTGGCAATACACCTGGATAAGGTAAAGTACGGAGATCCTACTAAAAATACTGAGTGTAGCCTGCTGAAGCTACACTCAGTACATTGTTAGGATTATTTTTCAATTTTACATCCCACCCGAAAAACGGTCTTGATGTAGGTGGGATGCTTTGGGTCAGATTCCAGTTTGCTCCGCAGGCGCCAGATCGTGTTGTCCACCGTGTTGGTGCCTAATTCATAGTCCTCGCCCCAGGCAGCATTGTAGAGCTGCTCCCGGCTGAATACACGCCCAGGGCAGCGGGCCATGCAGTAAAGGATAGAGAACTCTCCGTAGTTCAGGCAGATCTCCTTACCGGCCTTTGTGACCCGCCGCTGCTCTGGGAATATCTGAATATCTCCCAGAGTCAGGGCAGAAGGCTCAAGGTCAGCAGCATGGACAATCTGAACATCGTTTCCCTGTAAGGCTTTCAGGATGGAACGAAAGACACTTCCATTCGGATCGGAAGTTCGTATTACGATTATTTGCTCTATGCTGCTCACCTCCTTTCAGGTTTGCCTTCAAGACTGCTTTTCTGCGGCCTCTTTCAGCCGCAAAAAACTCTCGGTGCTGATAACGTGTTCCATCCGGCAGGCGTCGGCCTCCGCTGTCTTGGGGTCAACGCCTGCGGCAATAAGCTGCTCCGTAAAGAAGCAATGGCGCTCATAGATTTTTTCAGCAACCTCCCGGCCTACATCGGTCAGATGGAGAAAGTAATCCTCATCCATTGTGAGAAAACCACCGTCCCGCAAGGTAGCCACCGCATGGCATACGCTGGGCTTTGATACCTCCATGTGCCGGGCCACATCTACGGAGCGCACCATGCCGAGTTTCTTTTGGAGAACAAGTATGGCCTCCAGGTAGTCCTCCCCGGACGCATGAAGTTTCATGTTGCAGTTCTCCCTCAAATTATCAGGCAATGCTCCAGCCCTCTGCCTGTTCGCGGATCGTAATGAAGCGGCGATAAAGTCCTTCCTGCTGAACAAGCTGCTGATGTGTCCCTTTCTGAACAACTTGACCTTTATCCACCACTAAAATCTGGTCAGCGTGTTCAATTGTAGCCAAGCGGTGGGCGATGACGATAACCGTTTTTCCAATGGTCAACTCGCTGATGGCCTGCTGAATCAGGTGTTCGTTTTCGGGGTCAATGCTTGCGGTTGCCTCGTCAAGAATGACAATATTGGCATTTTTCAAGATGGCGCGGGCGATGGAAATACGCTGCTTTTCGCCGCCGGACAGCGTAGAGCCACCCTCGCCGATCACCGTTTCATATCCATCGGGAAGAGCCATAATGAAGTCGTGGCACCGAGCCTTTTTCGCAGCTTCTATAATTTCTTCCTGCGTTGCACTTGGATTGCCGAAACGGATGTTGTTTTCAATGGTATCGTGGAACAAATAGACCTTTTGAAAGACCATCGAGATATTGCGGAGCAAACTGTCACAGGTCATGTTTCGCACATCCTCACCGCCTACTGTGACCTCCCCGCTGTCCACATCATAGAAACGGGCAATCAGGTTGCAAATCGTGGTTTTGCCGCTGCCAGATGGCCCTACAATGGCCGTAGTGCTGCCCTGGGGGATGGAAAAGCTGATATTCCGCAAAACAGGAACTTTATCGTAGGAGAATGTCACATCACGGAAAGCAATGTCTGTGTTCTGCAAAGAAATATCTTTCCCGTCTTTGTCTATAATGTCGGCGTGTTCAATGCCGTCCAGTTTATCCAGCGTAGCGTCAATGACCTCCAATACATGGGCGGCGTTGTTCATGGCCTCAACACTTCCGAAAATCATAAAGGAAAACATATCCAACATGAGCATGGTAGGAAGTTCCATACTGCCGTTATAGGTCAGCAGAGCGGCCACAGCTACAATGGCAATGGAGGCGGCTTTCAGAGAAAACAGGTGCAGACAGTTGAAGGGCATATATTCCACTTCAATTTTGATGTTGATTTTCTTGCTGTCGTTGTATGCTTTGCGGATACCGGCAATAGATACGCCTTCCTGCTTAAAGGCTTTCACCACCTGCATCCCTCGCAGATACTCAATGGAACTTTCCACCATATCGTCCTGCGCCTTTTGATGGATAGGCGCGTTTTGGTGGCTGCGTGCCTCCAGCAGATGAAGAAACAGGGCAGACAGAAGGACGCCGGCCAGAGCAATTCCTCCAGCCAAAGGATTGCAAAATACAAGGAACAGCATCAGGACAATCACGGTAATATAGCCGTTGACTACGGTGTTTACCATGTTCATGGCATACATTTCCATAAACGAGAGATCGGTCGTTGCAGCTGCTGACAACTCGCCGATATTGTTCTTATTGAAAAATCCCAGCGACACCCGTTTCAAAATGTCTCCCAGTCGTATTCTCTCGTCAGCAGTTGCTTCATAACCGACACTTTCCTGTGTGATGGCTCTAAGATAAGAGAACAGGTATCGGCCCAATACAGCTAAAATCATAGCCCCCAGCATGATCCAGATGTCCCGGCTCTCCAATGGATCAATACCATTGAAGTCATCCAGAACAGCACTCAATCCATTCGCAGCCAGCATAATAGGTATCGCGGTAAAAATGCTGTGAATGAAGGCGTAAACAAACCCAATGTAAATGCGCCGTTTATATTTTCCTGTCCATTGGATTAGTCGATTTACAATCCGAAGCATATCAGTTGCCTCCTTTCCTGGAACCGGCAGACCAGCTCTGCGCTCCGATATGTGCCTCCCACATATCCCGATAGAGGGCATCGCCATCTAAAAGCTGCTGATGAGTCCCCGTATTCTCAACCTGCCCGTTTTGTAGAACGATAATCTGATCGGCATTTTTGATGGTGGACAGACGATGAGCAATTACGAGTAAAGTTTTTCCTTTTGCTAATGCGGCGATAGATTGCTGAATCTTTTCTTCATTCTCCTGATCGGTGAACGCAGTTGCCTCGTCCAAAATCACGATGGGGGCATTTTTCAAAATCATACGGGCGATGGAAATACGCTGCTTTTCACCGCCCGAAAGCCGGTTTCCCGCATCCCCGGCCATCGTGTCATAGCCATTGTCCAATTTTTGTATAAATTCATCACAGCAGGCGGCTTTTGCGGCTGCATATACTTCTTCGTCCGTAGCATTGGGATTTCCCAGCCGGATATTTTCCTTGATAGAGCAGTTGAACAGGAAATTATCCTGTGTAACAAAACTGACAATATCGGCAAGCTGAGCCAACGGCATACTGCGAATGTCCACACCGCCAATGGTGATCTGTCCATCGCTGACATCCCAAAAACGAGCAATCAAGCGAGCGATGGTGGACTTGCCTCCACCGGACGGTCCGACAAGAGCCGTAAACTTTCCCTCCGGGATTTTCAGATTGATATGGGAAAGCACCTGTTTACCGTTCTCTTTGTCATAAGAGAAAGAAATATCTTGAAGTTGAATGTCTTTGGATTGCAAATCCACTGGCTTCCCAGTATCGGGCAGTTCTTCTACATGGAGCAGCTTGTCTACATCGTGTATGGCATACTCAACCGCTTTCGCTTCATTGACATAAGTAGTAAAGTTCATCAGCGGGCCTACAATCCCCAGTGAGAGGATCAGGCACATAACAAGGTCTTGCGGGGTCAAGCTACCGATCCAATAGAGATACATACCAATAGGGAGCGTTCCCAAAAAAGTGGATGGTAGCACAGCGGAAACAAAGTTCATCACCTTCCATGAACTTTGATACCATTTGAGGGTGTAGTCTTTGAAGGACTCTACCGCGTTGGCAAACTTTTCGTAGGAACTGGAGGACTGATTAAACGCCTTGATAACTTCGATACCCTCCACATACTCTACGATTACGCCGTTTACATAGTTGTTGGATTCCATGTAATCAGCATAGAGTTTATTAAAATTTTTCATCATCATGGCAAAAGCAATCAAGACAAAGGGCAGCGTTGCCAGCATCGCCAGTGCCATACGCCAGTCAATGCAGACCAGATAGGAAAAGACTGCCACAGGGAGCAGAAGGTTGGAGATGCACTCCGGGATCATGTGTGCCAAGGGTAATTCAATCGTTTCCACCCGATCTACCAATACATTTTTCAGTTTACCCACAGACTCTCCGATAACTGTCCCCAGCGGTGCTTTCATCAGCCGCTGGGCAAGAGCCAAACGAATATTCTCCAAGATGGTGTAGGCGGATATGTGGGATAGGCTCGTTGAAATACCATAGAGTAAAAAGCGTATTGCATAAGCGCCAAGTCCAATCCAGCACCATTTCCAAACCTCTGCCATCACAGGTGAACCGCCGATAAAGAGCGTGATAATCTGGTAAACACTCCAATAGGGTATCAGTCCAGCAACCACACTGATGAACGCGCATAAAACGGACAGGGCAATCTTGCCCCGACACTGTGAAGCAAAGGAAAACACAATAGAAATCCAGCTTTTTTGCTTCATTTTCGTTCCTCCTATTAGCAAAAAAATAGAGAGCACCAATCTTCTTGGTACTCTCTAAGTATTACAGGCATTCAATTTGTCTGCCACTCTGCGAAGCCCCGTTTTGCTCCATTTAGATTTTTATTTTTCGATATTCCAGCGGTGTTTTCCCCTTGACTTTTTTGAACGCCTCGGAGAATTTGCTGGTGTTCGTATAGCCGACTTTTCCGGCAATTGCTGTGATTGATTCATCCGTCTGTGTGAGAAGGGAAGCCGCCAAATCCATGCGGTAATTCCGCATGTAGGTATAAATGGCCGTGCCGTAAACGCCCTTAAAACACTGCTTCAGTGCAGAGGTGGAAATATCAAATCTTTCGGATAGTTCCTCCATTGTAAAATGGTGATCGGGTTCGTTCATCATAAACGCCATAATTGCTCGAACCTTCTCTACCTGGGACTTATAAAAATAAGGACGATCAATCCCTACCAAAGATGGGTCAACAGTTTTCAGTGTAACAAGCAGCTCTAAAACCTTGACCCGCAGATATTCCAAACGAATGCTGTCGGGCACCTGGTACAGTTCAGAAATTACATGATCTGGAACAGAGTTCCCGTGCATGATAAAAGGTCTTGCTGCCAGTTCAAACTCTTTTTCTATCTGTTCTAAATCAATACCGAATAAGGAAAGAAAAGCGCCGCACTGCGCAATGGCTTCATCCATAGAGATTGTAATAGTGATCCCGTGATAATGGCTAACCGGGAAACTGCAATGCTTATTTTCTGTTGCAGAGCTTTCCAGCATAATGTCTCCTGATGCCAGGTAGAGATAAGCTCCATTGCTTACCTCCCATTCGATCCGCCCCTCACGGCAATGGTGGATGCCGATATTACGGGTACTGTCAAAGTGCCGCGGAGGACAACTGGCCATGTGAAAGTCGTTATACATGACCCCAATTCCTGGATACACCTCGTAGTATGTTGCTGTCCCGTCTCCTGTTTCGTTTTTCATCTGATAGACAGAGCAGGAGTCATCCCGACAGAGCAAATTCATGTTTTGCTGCGAAAAGAAGGTATCACTTCGGTTCATATTGGGATCACCTCGATTCCACAAAAAAGTCTTTGAGTCGCTGCAACCCTGCGGTATCCAAAGCGTATTGCTCCTGTACTTTACCATGTTCCAGGTGAAGAACATGGGTACAGCAGCTAACAATCAGTTCATAATCATGGGTGATAACAAGAGTAGTCTTTCCCATCTCTTGTAGCATTCCAAGTTCATCAGCTACTTCCTTCATGTGCTCTAAATCCAGACCACTGGTAGGCTCGTCCAACACCAAAATCTTACGCTCAGAAACCAAGGCCGTGGCAATCGCAGCTCTCTGCTTCTGACCGCCAGAGAGCGCCATCGGATGCCGCGCCTTAAACTGTAACAGATCTAATCGCTCAAGAATCGCTTCCGCTTTGTCAGAAGCTGGTTCTGACATACTGATGAGCATTTCTTCCTCGATACTTTCCGCAAACAACTGATGGTTGACATCCTGCATAACCATGTAGCACAGAGACAGTCTTTGCTTCCTATTATACGGCTTCCCGTCCACCTTCACAATGCCCTTACAGTATCTCTCCAATCCGCAGAGACAGCGAGCAAGGGTGGATTTTCCTGCTCCGTTATGCCCGATGACCGCAATAATACCTGTCTGTGGAAGCGACAGGCTGTCGATATCAAGGACATCCCTTTTCTTTGTGTAAGCAAAATGAAAATTTTCCAATTCTACAAGCCCTTTGGTCGTATCAAGATGCACTGTCAAAGGGAATGTGGCAAGTTCAAAAGGCCGCAATCCCATTTGACCAAGCTGTACGATTGACAGTTCAAGGGCATCTGAAGCCGGATAATCCCTCTCAATCTTGCCATCCTTAAGATAGACAACACGATCTATCAGATCTTTCAAATAATAAAGCCGATGTTCAGCGATTATAATGGTTTTCCCTTGTTGTTTCCAAATTTGGATCATGCGGCGCAGATCTCTGGTGGCAGATACATCCAGATTAGAAGATGGCTCGTCGAGGACAATGATGGTCGGATTACTGGCGGACACAGAGGCACAAGCAATTTTCTGCTTTTCTCCACCAGAAAGAGAAAAGATATTTTTCCCCAGCAGATCCTCCATGTCAAATTGATCCACAGTTAATTTCACTCGGCGGATAATTTCATTTTCAGGCAGGCCTTGGTTTTCACACCCAAAGGCCAGTTCACTGGTGGAGTCCACCGTAAAAAACTGCGTGCGGGGATTTTGAAAAACGCTCCCCACGTATTTTGCCGTTTCATAGAGTGGGATCTTACTGATGTTTCTGCCATCAAGTAAAACCTCGCCGTTCAACTCACCCTCAAAATAATTTGGGATCAACCCGTTTATCAGACGGGTTAGGGTAGACTTTCCGCAGCCTGATTGCCCACACAAGAGGATAACCTGACCGTCCGGGATAGTTAGGTTTATATTCACAAGACCACCGGCATCCGATCCCCCAGCATATCGAAAATTGATATTAAGAAGCTCAATCATAGCCTACTTCCTCCTAACAGGTAAAGAAAATGACCCAGCAGGGCAGTGCCAGCAGGAAGAAGAAAGCGTCCATAGGCCCAAAGCCGATCTTGCAAATATTCGTCCGTTTCTGCGGCGACCCAAGCCCCCGAGAGAGAGCTGCCGCAGAAAGTTCTTCTCCAATTTTGGCAATGGATATCATCAGAGGGACTACCCGGTATTCCAACATCTTCATGGGATTGCGGAGGGTAGTGATACCACGCATCTTCATGGCATCCCGTATGGCTGCATATTCTTCTTTTACAGTCGGGAAAAATCGGAACACTACGGATACAGGAATCACAATCGTCTGTGGCGTGTGCATCCTTTCCATAGCAGCGACAAACTCACTGACTGTCGTGGTGCTAACCAGATAGTAACCCATGATAAATCCAGGAAGCATATGCGTATAGATCCCCACTGCGGCTCCCAGAATAAAATTCCATGTTCCGGTGAGCAGCGGCAGCACCGTTAACTCCAAAGCAAACAAAATGACATATGTAACTGCAAATCTGGCTGCGGCCGCCCATTTCCTTGAAAGGAGCAGAAAAATAATGGGACACATCATAAGGCACGGGCGAACCAGGTTCATAAGTCCGCCCGTGCCTCCGGCAATCATAATCGTACTGACAGTTACAGTTAAAAACAGTTTTGTCCTCGGATCAGCAGGAATAACGGCCTTATTTTCAAATTTTAGAGCTGTACCCGCTATATCCATCAGGCAATCCCCGCCTTCACAAAGTGTTTTTTCAGTACGGATTTCCCAAGCAAGGCGCCTAAAATTCCGCCAATAAAGGTTACAACAAATAAAACAGGAAACATCCAATCAGGAGTATAGGACATGAGTGCATCTACATATTCCTGCCCGTAACTGCTTACAAGGGAAGCAAAAAACTCTGTACGAGTGAGAAACATCCGACTCACATAACCCATGATCCAAAGCGAAAACACCCCATAGCCAAGGAGGGTGCATCTCCAGCTTTGATATTTTCCGGCTTTTAAAATCAAATCGCCCGCAAAGCCGCAAATTACGCCAGCGACCAGCACCATAATCCCGCTTCCTGCAATCAGGTTGATAAGACCAAGGATAACTCCGGTCAGAGACACCATTCCAAACCGTTTGACCTTTGTCAGATAGAGCATGAAGGGAATCCCGCACAGGATGGGGCACACCAGTCCAAGCAGTGGGATAAAGATGGGGATATATCCCAACATCATACCCGCAAAGAAAATAACAAAATAGATGGCGGTGAAAATACCTACATTGATAAGGTCTTTTGCTTGTAGCTTATTGCTTTTTACTTCCATTCTCTGTATACCTCCATCACAGTTAGATTTAGCTAACTATATGTTATAAAAATTACGGATTGTGATTCCGTGTAATCTAAGTTTATCATAATCCAAATGGTTTCTGCCGCTCTAAATAGTTTGAAAATACTCCATTTGGCTTTTGTATTTCTTCTTGATATAATTAAAAATTTTTATTTGCTGATAAGATAAACGGAGTTATAAATTGAAAATCTTTTACTCGATGTTCCGCCCAGCAAAAGCGGATAAACAACTCTCATACGCCTGACTTTTGAGATAAGTAAGATATCCAATACAATCAACGATTCCGTACACGGCGTCCTTGATGGATTACATCGGATAAGTTATATTGGCTGTGTCTGGATGAATCAAAACTACCGGAACATCGTTCTCTCGTGCATATCTGACACACTGCATTGTCCCGGATCGCAGATTCCGCACATCGTCATAAACTGCCACCAGGTAGTTGGCCCGATCCACCATGTAGCAATTTCTCTTGATATAGCTCTCACGGCAATCCTCGTTTCCAATGATCTCTTTTCTGCTGCAATGTTGCAGGATAAACTCCATCCGGCGCTTGCTGCGCTGATCCCACTTGGCATCATGGCCGACAAACGGCAGGGCCACAACCAATTCAATATCTTCGTATCCAGGCTGTTCCTTCAGACGAAGGATTTGTTCAGCCGCCCACATATCCACGCCCAAGGCGCCGCCAACATAGAAGCACCTGACTTCCTTTTCATCATATAACTTTCGGAACACCTCCAGCATATTGGCTTTGATCTTCTTGCAAAGGGTATAATCTTCACTGTATTTGAACTTGAACCGGCTGGGCCGGTGTCCAGTAATGGCACAAACGCATTTATTCATGCAGTTTCCTCCTGTTTCAATACTGAGTGACGCATACAAAACAAAAATAACTCACTTAATAAGTCGCAAACGAAATCATCAGCCAAATTATAACACAAATAATGTTCAATATCCAGGGAACCTTTCTGATATGCTAACAATCAGAGAGGTGAACTTATGGACGAAGAATTTATCCGCAATCGGATCACGGAGCTGCGGTTGAAAAAAGGCATTTCTGAATACCAGTTGAGCTTGGAACTGGGACAAAACCGTGGCTACATCCAGGCTATTTCCTCCGGCCGGGCATTGCCTTCCATGAAGCAATTCTTAAATATCTGCGAATATTTTGAAATAACGCCCCTACAATTTTTTGACGCTACCGAAAACACCCCACAGCTTGTCAGAAAGGCGTTGGATGGCATCAGGACATTATCAGATGATGATTTAATTATATTGCTTGGTCTTATCGCACGGCTGAATCAAGGAAAATGACGGCAGGCGCCAAATGGCTCCTGCCGTTTATCTTTCCCTATATTATCCCCCATTTTCTCATCCACGCAAAATATTATGTAAATTGAATCTTTCTACTTGTTGAGAAGTCAGGCTACATGATACAATGGAATGGATTATGACAGGGGGTTCGCATTATGTTAATTTATATGATGATGCTTGAAACTCCAGAGGAGAAGTCGCTGTTTGAACAGATCTATCTGGAGTATCGTGGCCTGATGTTCCATGTGGCCTACGAAATTTTACATAACGAGCAGGATGCAGAGGATGCTGTGCATCAGGCTTTCGTAAAAATAGCAGAAAACATTAAAAAAATTGATGCTCCTGTGTGTCCAAAAACGCATAGCTATGTCGTTACAATAGTTGAACACCAAGCAATAGATCAGTATAGACGGCTACAAAAACACCCTTCTGTCGAACTGATCGAGGAAATTCAAGGCACAAATGCTCATTATGAAGGGGACAACGATTTGACAAAATGTATCTTGAAGTTGCCCGCCAGGTATCGAGAAATGATTTTGCTGCGTTATCATCATGGGTACACTGTCAGAGAAATCGCAAAGATGTTGGGACTGTCGTTGCCGGCCGCAATCAAATTGGATCAACGGGCCAAAAACAAATTGAAAAAACTATGTGAGGAGGCGGGAATCCTGTGATAAGCGAGGAAATGCTGAAAAAAGCGGCGGCTGAAGCGGATCAGGCAATCAGGGATTCGCTCCCCGCTCCAGCAGAATGTGAGCATCAATTTTCTCCATCATTTCAGAGAAAAATGCGCCGAACTTTTCGGAAAGCAAAACATCCTGTGATCTACAAACTGCCCAGATATGCAGCTTGCTTTGTTCTTGCGGTGGCTCTCGCCAGCGGTACATGGCTGACAGTGGATGCAGAAGCGCGAGCTGCTTTTTTTGCATGGGTGCGAGAGCAGTATGAGGCGTTTGTTGAGTACAGATTTATTGGCGAAGCGCCGCAAGAAAACACTATCGTCGAGTATGAGCTAACATGGTTGCCCGAAGGTTTTTCTTTTCAAAAAAAGCAGAGTCTTGGTAACAGCACATATCTCACTTATGTTAATGCTTCTGGTCAGCGTATTCTTCTTTCCTATTTACAAGGAAATGATTCCACAAGTTTGTTTATGGTGTCGGACTATACAGAGGTACAATCAGTTCAGATTGGAAACATAAATGCAGACTTTTATCAGGCTGGCCAGGAAACCTCTCCAAATGGGTTGGTTTGGGTGTCAGAGGAAGAAAATATGTGCTTTTGCATTACGGCATCTTTGCCCAAAGACGCAATAATAAGACTGGCTGAAGGTATCCAAAAAAATAATTAAAAAAACCCAAATCAACTGTCCAAAATGACCTCCTTTATTCGTTTACGGGATATAAACGAATAAAGGAGGTCATCCCTTTGAAAAAACGAATTTTATCCATCTTGCTCGTTCTCTGCATGGTTTTTTCCGTCTTTTCCTCCACGGCCTACGCAGCTTCAACCCGAGTGGCGCCAGTTGTCCCCGGCATTGCTTTTAATGGGACGACTGCTACCTGTACGGTGTTTATTTACGCAGAACAAATGACTGATGACATTGATGCAGTAATAAAGTTATGGCAAGGAAGCCGATGTATTAAAACCTGGGAAGAATCTTCTGTTGGAGATCTTGCGTTTAGTGGTGAGGTAACTGTGACCAAGGGAAAGACTTATCAATTAACAGTCGATGTTACTCTTGCGGGGAAGACTCAACCAAGGCTTTCTGTGGAAGGAACTTGCAAATAATTTCGATATGACAATATATTTGAACGAATGCAAATTCTGTTTTTAAGAAAGAGGTGATTCCAATGGGACAGGAAATTAAGCAACAGTTTTCTCACCCATTATAAAACAAGAGATAATTTATGTATGAAAGTAGGCTGTTTAGGAGGTCAAGTGATCATCATTAGCCCTACTTGCTAAATATGTCGCAAAGAAAGGAGTATTACAATGAAAAAAATGTTGAGTTTCGCGCTTGCGCTCATGTTGATGCTCTCTATTACATCAACAGCATTCGCTGCAGGCGAAGAAGGTTCCGACAATGCGCCGCAGCTTGACCCCATTTTTGAACTTACCGATAACATCGCTGAAGCGCCGCAAAACGACACGTCTTCCGCAGCTCCTAACAGAACAGTAATCACTGGCACCATTACCGACGTAAGCACTATTCAATCCCTTGTAAATGATGGTACTGTTGAGTGTGATCAGAACGGCAATATTCCCACAAAAATTGTGGTAACGCAGATAATTGATAACACTTCTTTTGATCCCCCATCTGTTGATACACGCTCGACACAGCCGAAATCTCCTATTTCGATCAGTAAAACGGATTATTATGATGGACGTTACCTTGAAGAATATGATAGATATGAGATTGATGGCCCCTCTGAATTTACCAAAACATATAGCCGAACCTCTACTGCAAGCTGGAATTCAGACATGAGTGCAAGTGTTGAAGTAAGTGGCAACCTGTATTCTGTTGCCGAAGTGAAAGCTGCAGTATCGAGTTCTATGGGCTACACAATCGGCACATCTTATACCAGTACCTCCCAATATAAAGTTAATATTCCCGCCAATAAGAAATGGGAGATTAAAGTTTGGACAAGCTATCGTGTATTTACATATACTGCAAAAGTAGGCTCTGTTAAAATCGCAACAGGAAAATATTGGTATCCTAATGGCTTGGTGATCCTCCATACAGAGTATAACGTATAAAGTAGGAGGACTCGTCATGCGTAGTTCCAAGTTTGCTGTTTTGTCAATTATATCCTTAATGCTATATGCAATAGTAGATTTTTGCAAAAATGCTCTCGAAACTGTACTCCAAGTAAGACTCATTGCGGAAGCAGGTAGCTATTCAAGTGATGATTGGGCAGTTAATGCAGGACCTTGCCAGCGCATCTTGCTGATATTAGCAGCTATCTGTTTGACCGCCTTTGTGGTAGGGATAGTCATTGATATATTCAGCAAGCACAAGAAAAGTAAATTTTGAGATTGACATCCCTTATACATTCTCAGCCAACAGGTGATTTAGACTGGAGGTGCCATTATGAAATTTATTGGAAGAAAATTTGTAGCTCTTTTGCTTGCCGTAATGATGACATTATCATTAGGCGTAAGTGCAAATGCAGCCGAACCTGCAAATTATGATGACTATATTAAGGTCACTGATGAAATCGTTGAAAGCATTGTTGTTGAATGGGCAGAGTATGTTTCTCCGGGACGCTCATTCGATGTGTCAGCCATTTATGACTACTACGATCAAAATGACCAACTGATTGGTTACTCTGTTAGTGTGACAAGCAACGGCATTCCTTATGGGTATGTTCTCCTTGATTTCTTTCAAGAGAACATGATTTCTGAATTTGTCATTGAAGAAAATGCTGTAAATATCTGTGAGACTGCGCTTGCTGAGTTACAGAGTAATACCAGGGCCAACGATCTAAACAGCCGAAATGCTGATATGTCGAGTGTTAAGCTCCATAAGTGCTTACCGCTTACTCCCGCTGTTTCTGTTGAAGTCGGTGGAACTGAACTGTATGCAATTGGCGATGAGGTTACATCACGGAATGAATACAAGTCATTGAGTTCGTCCATCAGTGTATCTGAGATCAGCCAGCCCACAATCGCCAATTCTATTGATAATCCTCCGGCAATCTACGATCCAAACTCTGAAAACGAAACTACCTATGGTCATTGTGGAGATGTTATGCTCAGGTCGATCCCAACGGGATATACTGCTGTTGATCCAGACACAAGATTGAATAATCCGAAGTCTTTTTCTCAATCTTGGGCAGAGAACAACACTGGCTCCTATGCCTGTGCAATCGTGGCAGCCTTAAACATCATGTATCAAAATAACTGCCTACTCAACAATGATTCGGTTAAAACATATGACTGGTTGTGGGATGAAACAGGAACAAAGGAAACTACTTCCAGCAAAAATGACACAAGCAGTGACATCGTATATGGTTCAACAACGATTGGAAAAATCGCACCAGCGATTGTAAAACTTGCAAAGCAGTTAGAAAAGTCGAATAGTTCTTATACATCTGTTTCCAGCCCCACATACCAAACCTATAAAAGCGCTGTTCAAGCAGGCAAGAGCGGTGTTTTGGAGTTTGGAGTTACGGTAACAGCCGATAATGGCACCGAACGTCAGGGGCATTCTGTATCTGTTGTTGGGTTCCGTTCGGATAGGGATTCCAGTTCTACTGTTCATCAGTATATAATTGTTGCAGATGGCTGGGGTTCCTTCAGATATATGGAACTGTCCGCAATCGACTTTACAGATAAAGCTGGTGCTACGATTTCTATCGGCTGACCTGTGGAGGAGGAAAAAGTATGAAAGGATTCTTGTGCTTGATGTTATCAGCACTGTTCTTAGTAACCGTTGGATGTTCAGGTAATTCTAATGACCGAGCCAGCAAACAGGAGCAAGGTTCGCACTTGCTTTCCCTCAATGTCAAAGTAATTGAAATGGTGGAAGATGAAGATAACCTTTTCTTAGTTGAAGCCCTTGAAAGCTACAAGGACAAAATCAACCAAGGTGACACCATCTCTGTTTCTGCGGATTCTACTGAAGTTTCAGACATTTTGGAAACCTATCAAGAACACAACAGCTTTCGGATATACTTCCCCAAAATCGACGATACTTCAGATGGAATAAGTGTTACTTGTTTGGATGTTGTTCAGTATGATTCGAGCGGTGAGATCATCCAACAGGTAGAGTGACAATGATATGAATGGGACCGACACCGTACCAGGTATCCTTTTCCTTTGGCACTACCGCAGTAATTATAACAGCACAGCCCTTTACTTTTTTCTTCATCCGTAAGTATCTGTTCACCTGTACGGTTCAAGGGGGTATAAAAATGGACTGCCCCCCAGTCCACATACGAATCGGGCGGCAATTCTGCCACCCGATTTTTTCAAAGCCATCTTCAAAGGAGTAGGAATCCGCTGTTGGCAAAGTGGCAGACTGCTCCCCAGGTGTGGGATCAAGGGCGACGCAGGCATCCGCAGGGGCGCTTTCCGGCTGCACTACCGGGGATTCATCAGACGCATCATCTTCCGACACAGGGGCGTTTTCCGGCTCGTCAGGGTAGGGCAAGTCAGAGCATAGGGTATAGAGGTTGCTGGTCTGGCCGCCGTTCTTACGCTCGTCAAACCGGGCCTGCTTGACGATATATCCCGCTTTCACCAGCTCATCCAGCGCCCGCTTTACAGTGGACACCCCATAGCCGCACTTGGCGGCTATGGTCTTGATAGAGGGAAAACACTCGCCCTCTTTATTGCAATGCAGAACCAGGACTTGCAGTACAAGCCGCGCTCTTGGTTTCAGGCCAGAAGAAAACACTCTCTCCATATACTCAAACTTTGCCATATTCCAATCCTCCCAATCATGTCTTACTGTCACAGGCGTTTTTCTCCTGCAATATACTTCTCCACCAGCGGCCGGTAAATCTGTCCGTTGACCCGTTTTGCAAACAGGTCGTGGGATGCCGCCGCAATCTGCACATCTTCCCCAAAGAGTTCCATACAGTATTCCTGAATTTCCTGTGGCACACAGATCGCTATCGGGCGCACTTCCAACGAACCACACTCGGACAATGCCTTGTGGAACACCGGAATCTCATATGATCACGACCTGCGGGATATTCCTCCCTACCTGTTGGAGATGATGGCCTTTTCCGGCATCTGCCTGGGCGAACTGGAGGAGCGGCTGATGGTCGGAGATATCATTTACGGTGGCAGCACTCGTAGCAGAAAGGAGTGCGAAGATGAGTAAGGTACACACCTCTGTAAAGATCCGCAAGGATGGCTCTCTGGTACCAGAGGGGCGAGGAATAAATCAAAACGAGGTGACAGCTTGTGCCGCGATTGATTTTCAAATGTCCCTATATCAAAGGCGGCACATCTGCCGCTTGCGCACATCTGGAAAACTATGTGCGGTATATGGCGACTCGCAATGGCGTTGAACGAATCGACCCAGGCTGCGATGGGTGGCAAGCTACAAAGCAGCAAAAGGAAATGATAAAACAGATCCTCCGTGACTTTCCGCTCAGCCGCGGAATGTTTGAGTATGAAGATTATCTGATGACACCTACCCGATCCAATGCATCAGAATTTATCACCCGTGCGCTGGAGGACAACTATGACCGCATTGCAAAAATGGATAACTACCTGAACTACATTGCAACTCGTCCTCGCGCACAGCGCATTGGCTCCCACGGATTGTTCACCGGCGCAGAAGACAGCCTTGTGCTGTCGCAGATAGCGGAAGCGGTTGCGACTCACCCCGGCAATATATGGCTGCCTATCATTTCCCTGCGCCGGGAGGATGCCGCCAGACTCGGTTATGACAAGGCGGATGAATGGAAAGCGTTGCTCTCCAAGTACGCCATGGATATGGCCGAGGCGATGAAGATACCCTGGGAGGACTTCCGATGGTATGCCGCCTTTCACGATGAGGCGCACCACCCCCATGTCCACATGGTCTGTTTCAGTGCAGATCCGTCCAAAGGGTTTCTGACCAAACAGGGCATTGCGCAGATCAAGTCGGGGCTGGCAAAAGAGATCTTCCGGCAGGATCTGACGGAGCTCTATCAAAAGCAGACACAGCGCCGAAATGAGCTCAATACAGATGCTCAGGCGGCGCTCCGTGAAGTGGTTGAGGAGATGCAGTCCGGGAACATTCAAAATGTACACATTGAGGAGCGGCTGCAGTATCTGGCCGACCGTCTGCGGTTCTTGTCCGGCAAAAAGCAATACGGCTATCTCAAGGCCCCGCTCAAAGCCGTTGTGGATGAAATTGTAGACGAGCTTGCAAAAGATCCGCGTGTTGCTTCGGCATACAATCTGTGGTATGAACTGCGGGAAGATGTGCTGCGCACCTACAAAGATGATTTACCGGAGCGGCTGCCGCTCTCCGGACAAAAGGAATTCAAGCGCCTCAAGAATCTCGTCATTGAGGAAGCGGTGAAGCTTGGACAGCGCCAGCAGGTGTTCCACCCAGATGATATCCAAGATGACGATCCTGCGGAGCAAGCAGAAGCGGCATCGTCATTTGCCGGTGAACAGGCCAAGCAGACTAAGGGGCATTCGCCAGATGAGTCGAATGCTGGGCGGGGTTTCGCCCAATACGCACTCGGCAAAAAGTATCGAGACGGACAGGGCGTTGAAAGGAACATTCAGAAGGCGGTGGAGTTGTTTACTCTTGCGGCAAAGCAGGGAAACAGCTTTGCCGCCTTTGCTCTTGGAAAGATGTATCTAAGTGATGATCCCGCTCTGTCCAGAAATGTGGCTGCCGCGCTGAAATGGATCACAAACGCTGCAGAGCATGGAAACCAGTTTGCACAGTACTACTTAGGCAAACTGCTGTTAAAGGGAACGGATGACATCTCCCAGGATACCAATTCTGCTCTTCGTTGGCTACTTGCATCAGTGGAACAAGGCAATGTGCATGCGGAATATGCTTTGGCCATGGCCTACCTCAAGGGAGAATCCGTTCCGAAGGACAGCCTCAAAGCGATGGAACTGCTGAAACGCGCATCGAGCCGGGAACATCATTTCGCACAATATCAGCTGGGCAAGTTGCTGCTCCAGGGCGAGGATGTTCCCAAGGATGTAGTTGCTGCGGTCCACTGGTTGACTGCTTCTGCTATGCATGGAAACCAATATGCCCAGTATGCTCTCGGAAAACTCTATCTGCTTGGAAAAGGCGTGGAGAAAGATAAGGATCGTGCAGCCAAGTGGTTTCAGATGGCAGCGAACCAGGGTAATGAATACGCTCAATATTATCTGAAGCACATGGATGATCCTATGGGACAATCACCGGCTGCAGCGGTTATCACATTGTTCCATTCACTGGCCAATATTTTCCGAGAACAGAATCAGCTGCCCTCTGGTGGCATTATGGTTGCTGTCGACCGAAAACTTTTACGAAAAATCAAAGCGAAGAAAATTGCTCAGGGTCACAAGGCAGATGACCATGAGCCAAAGATAGGTCTGCAATAAAGGAGGTTATTTTTTGAAACGCACTAATGAATTTCTGCTCCATGCTGGGCGGACTCAGAAAGAGAATGGTCAGAAATTGAAAGAACAAAAACCGATCCGCCGTAGGCCCGTCCTATTCCATCGAAAACTGCGAGGGAGAAACCGGTAGGAGGTGCAGTATGCCCTACATCCACTTCACCGATGAGCAAAAGCTTCGGGCAAACTCTGTTGACCTGGTGGAATTTCTACGGCGACAAGGTGAGAAACTCATCCCATCCGGCCGTGACAAGCGCCTTGCATCCGATCACAGCATTACCGTTCGCGGCAATGAGTGGTATGACCATGAGGCCGAGGAAGGTGGAGGCCCTATCTCTTTTGTACAGACCTTCTATGGACTGAGCTACCCCGAGGCGGTGACACGCCTGCTTGGTGGTGAAAAAGGCGAGGTATATCAACCAGCGCAGAAAAAGGAACGGGAGGAGCCGAAGGAATTCGCCTTGCCTCCCGCCAACCAGACAATGCGACGGGTGTATGCCTATCTGCTCCAGCAGAGGCATATCAGTCGTGAGATCCTCAACGCCTTCGCCCAGAAAGGGCTGATCTATGAAAGCCGGGAATTGTCCAAGGATAAGACCAAGGAGTATCATAATGCCGTATTCGTCGGAATCGATGAACATGGCGTTGCCCGCCACGCCCACAAACGAGGCATCTATACGCAGGGCAAGAGCTACCGTGGCAATGTAGAAGGATGCGATCCCAGACACAGCTTTCACTGGACTGGGACCAGTGACCGGCTCTATGTGTTCGAAGCACCTATTGATCTGTTGGCTTTTCTTACTTTGTACCCAGAGGACTGGCAGCAACACAGCTATGTGGCGCTCTGTGGTACAGCGGAACACGCCATGCTCTGGATGCTGGAACAGAATCCAAAGCTGCAAAAGATTATTCTCTGCCTGGATCATGATGCGGCTGGGATCGAGGCAGCGGGACGGCTCACAGACATTCTGTGTAAGCATGGCTATACACAGTCCGCTCCGCTGCGTTCGACCAACAAAGATTGGGACGAAGATCTGAAAGAACAGCATGGGCTGGAACCGCAACCGCCAGAGGAACACCCTCAGCTCATTGTTGCAGGAACGATATGTGAGCGGATTGGGGCCAAATGTAAAGCAGTTCGCCCGGAGCAGGCGTCCTACCAGATCCCGCGCTTGCTTCAGCAGTACCAGAACGACCTTCATTGGGGCCGTTTCGAGCAAGCGATGGATCACATGGAAACCATGTCAGCATTGGCGCTCTCTGTTGTACTGCGGGAGTGCCGACAGATGGGAACCGTACTGACAGAGGAACAAGGCGCCCGATTCCTGCAAAGCCATATCCACCCGCATCAGAATCGCGGGTCGCTTAAAACCCGCGCTACTGAGATTGGCATGGAGTTCCAGAGCGTGCTGGCCAAAGATGCTGTGGAAGGCATTCGTACTGAAGTGGAGAAGAAAGCCACTGCCAGTGCATGGCTGGAACTTGCAATCTCCTGTGCAAAAGTGCCGATCAAATATTGTGCAGATGAACTTCGTCGACAGCAAAAAGAGGAAAAAGCTCTGCTGGAAGCCGCACAAGCCATGGCATCGTACTAAAACAGCAAAGAGGAGGACTGGATTAAATCCATTCCTCCTCTTTATCGCTGCCGCTTGTGGTACGGTTGATAAATTCCGATTGTTCGTCTTTAGTAGCCAAGCGGGTCTCCCACTTCCCGCAGTCCGGACACTGCTCCGGCAGTTCCGGTGCGTCAAACAGATAGTGGCAGTTGTCACACGCGCAAATCAAATCAATCACCTCGATATGTTCTCATTATAGCAGACAAATGATGTCCTGAACATCCCCCTTCTGGTATTAAGTCTTCCTGATACCAAAGGAGGAAATCATGCCATCTCAAGTAATCACACTGATTGCGGTATCTGCCGTCATGTTTCTTGTAATCGGTGGACTTGCATTTATCTCACACTATTATACGCTGGACGGAATCAAATCCAAAACAGTAGGCGATGGCCAGCACGGGACAGCACGATGGGCTACCAAGCAGGAGATTCGCCAGACTTACGCCCACATTCCCTTTGAACCGGAGCTATGGCGCAAAGGAGAGCACCTGCCGGAAAAACAGGGCCTCATCCTCGGATGTGAAGGCCCCAAGAATCATGTCACTGCTCTGGTGGACACTGATGACATCCATGCCATGGTCACCGCTGCCAGCGGCGCTGGTAAGACAGCGTTCTTTTTATACCCCAACATTGAATATGCCCTTGCGTCTGGGATGTCCTTTCTCTGCACTGATACCAAGGGAGATCTGTACCGCAACTATGCAGGCATTGCAAAAGATTTCTATGGTTATCAGATTGCTGTGTTGGACCTCCGAAATCCCACTCGGTCAGATGGTAACAACCTGCTCCATCTCATCAACAAGTATATGGACATCTACAAAGCCAATCCCAACGACTTGGCCGCAAAGGCAAAAGCGGAGAAGTATTCCAAGATCCTGGCCAAGACACTGATCAACACCAGCGGCGGCGACAGCGCCCAGTATGGACAAAACGCCTTTTTCTACGACAGTGCCGAGGGGCTGTTGACAGCCATGTTTCTGCTGGTGGCAGAGTATCTGCCCACTGAAGATGAGAATGGAAATCCGGTTGAGAAACGGCACATCGTTTCTGTATTCAAGCTGGTGCAGGAGCTTTTAGCCCCGTCCAAGGTAAAGGGGAAAAACCAATTCCAGATTCTACTGGAGAAACTCCCGCCCAACCACAAGGCACGCTGGTTTGCAGGTTCCGCTCTCAATACTGCGGAACAGGCCATGGCCTCTGTAATCTCCACAGTGCTGTCCAGGCTCAATGCCTTCCTCGATTCAGAGATGGAGCAGATTCTCTGCTTTGATACCGCCATTGATGCTGAGAAATTCTGTAATGAGAAATCTGCCATCTTTATCGTACTGCCCGAGGAGGATCAGACCAAGTATTTCATGGTATCCCTGATTCTCCAGAATCTGTACCGTGAGATCCTCACCGTGGCCGACGAGAACGGTGGGCGACTCAAGAATCGAGTGGTCTTCTTTGCAGATGAGCTGGGCACCTGCCCTCCCATCCAGTCGTTGGAGCTGATGTTCTCCGCCTCTCGTTCCAGAGGACTCATGCTGGTACCCATTGTACAGAGTATCACAGGTCAGCTTAAGAAAAACTACGGTGCGGAAGGCGCTGAAGTGATTGTGGATAACTGCCAGGTCAACCTTTACGGCGGTTTCGCTCCGGCCAGCCAGACAGCTGTGGAGCTGTCCAAAGCACTTGGCAGCCGCACAGTGATGAGTGGAAGTATCTCTCGCGGCAAGAATGACCCCAGCCAGTCCCTCCAGATGATAGAGCGCCCCCTCATGACGCCAGATGAGCTTAAGTCCATGCCCAAGGGTAGCTTTATTGTAGCCAAGACCGGTGTTCATCCCATGAAGGTCAAACTGCGATTGTTTCTCGACTGGGGCATCCGGTTTGGAGAGCCCTATGAGGTGCCGGAGAAGGCACAGCGGGCTGTGGCTTATGCAGATAAGCAGGAGTTGGAAGAATCCATCATCCGCCGCCACTATGGAACTGTGGCTGAGGAGGAGCCGCCGCAGGATGTGCCTGCGGCCGTCGGCGGTATGAATCATGGTATGCAGGCTGAGAAAAATTCCCGTAAAACAATATTGCGCCCCTGACGGAGGTGAAATAGGAACATGAATGGATTTCGCAGTATCTATGCTTCGGATCTGAGCCATCGGGCCAAGAGCGTCTATATGTATCTCAAGGACCGGGCAGACAGTGAAGGCCGCTGCTGGCCGGCCATTAAGACCATTGCATTGGAACTTGGGCTTTCCCGTTCTACTGTCAAACGAGCGTTGGATGATCTCGTTAGAGCTGGACTGCTTCGAAAAGATCCTCGTTGGCGAGAAAATGGCAGCTACACTTCTAACCTGTACCAGATTACCTAAGTGTGTCACTGAAAAATCAAACGCAAAAAAGCAGACTCTTCCCGCCAGGGGGAGAGTCTGCTTTTTAGGTGAACCAAGGATAGGGTCATGATGAACCAACCAGAAGTGCCCACTCTAAGAAGCACTAATTCAGAAAAGAAACAATAACTTACTCTTGATCCATACTTGAATACTGTATAAGCACATCAACTACCGCAAGAATGCGTTCTATATCGTAAGCTGGAAGATTTTGCATTCGGTCCATCAGACGAGAAGCATCAGCCTGATGCTTCTCCACCAATAGACTGCTCAGCACCATATCGGATGATACCTCCAAAGCGTTCAAGAGTACAATGAAGGTTTCGAGTGATGGTATTTTTTCTCCCCGCTCCAGCGCACCGACATAGTTGATACTCAACCCAGCCATCTCTGCCAGGTCTTCTTGTCGCAGATTCCTCATCAAACGGAACTTGCGTATATTTCTTCCTATGGACTCAAGTTCCATCGTGATACCTCCTGCGAGTGTATATAGTACCACTAATAGTATAGATTGAGTTCAAGAAAGAATACACATTCCATTAGCGTTGACAGAAACTCTAATGGTATTGATTGTTGGTGAAATTTATCTTATAATATCCAATAATAGAGACTACATTTTGACCTCAATATACAATCAACCTGCACGGGTAAGCTCAAGGGAACATGGATCAATAATCCAGACTGCTTTATTTTTTGTACGGGCGTATCTTACAGTGGAGCCGGTTCCGCTCGATGATCCATCCCAAACGGCAAGCAGTATATCGGCATGATTTACCATGTATTGGTTCCTTTTCTGCATGCAGTCTGATGTATATTGTTTCTGGAGCATGGTTTCATGATCACACAGCTCTGCGATTTTATAGTATCGGTCTCTCAAAGGTTCGGACCATTTTGCAGCCTGTGTTTCACAAGGAATAGCAGCTTCCAGCGTGATGAAAGGATACTCTGCTTTCAGTTCAAGAACGATTTCAGCGGCGTACATGTCCACGCCAATAGCCATTCCCGAAATGAAGTGCCGGACACCTTCTTGCTCAATCAACTGCACGATACAATCGCGGAGTTTTTGCTTTAACGCAATGCACCGATCATCATTCTCATTAAAACGGAATGGTAAGTTCTGAGGTCTGTGGCCTGTGAAAGCACAGGTTCGGCCTTTATCAGAAGACATACGAAATAGATTTGTGATTTTCATGCTGATGCTCCTCCTATGTATTAGCGTATTAAGCTATATCGCTAATACATAGTATAGCATACACTACGCAAAATGTGTCGAAATAAAACGAAGGGCCGCAAGAAACCCTTGCAGCCCTCGAAATGAGTCAATCCATCTTCTTTTTTGCTTGTTTAATCATTAATTCTACGATTTCCAGTATCCGTTGCTGCTCTTCAGCCGGAAGCTCTTTCAGCTCCTCGGAGAGAATGCCAGAGCGGTACTCACTGGTATGCGTTATAACATCGCAGAAAATCGCATCCGCAGATGTTTCAAGTCCGTTGATGATGGCAATCAATTTTTCGCAGCGCGGAAAAGAGGCGCCTCTCTCAACGGTGGAAATATAGTTTGTTGTCAAACCAAGACGCTCGGCAAACTGTTCTTGTGTCAAACCTAATTGCTCGCGGCATTGCTTGATTCGTTCTCCAATACGCTTATCAATCATTCAACTTTCACCGCCCCTTTCTGTGTCGATACAAATTAGTATAAGTATTAGCGAGGTATCAATACAGAAACGCTAATACGCAGAGTGTGTATTAGCGAATTGGAATCAAGACAAAAAAATAAAAAACATTCCGTGAACAAAATGTAAACATCTTCTCAATTTCCATAAAAAAGAATCAAACCTGAAACTGATTATGGTATAATAAAATTTGAATTTATGCCCTTATATCTTATGGGCTGTTAATATTGTGGAGTAGTCGTATGATCACACAGAATGGAATAGCGCCATTTGTCGCTTTTAGATATGAACAAATTATTTTAGCTGTTGAAGAAACCACATCGGCAAATAGATGTGGCTCCTCTCTTGCGGCCTTTTCACGCCCTGCGTCAGCCTGTCCAAGTGACAGCGTGTCGCAGGGCGTTTTTCTATCTTTGGAAAGGAGTCAAAGAATATGAGCCTGAAGTACACCTGCCCCGGCTGTGGGACACCCTTGGGCTATGAGGGATTGTGCTGGAAATGCAAATCTGAACAGGAGCGGAAGGCTGCTCTTGCTTGGACACCGGAACAAATCACAGAAAAGCAAAGAAACCTGATTCAGAACATCCAGCGGCTGGCTGATATGGAGGACCCGGAGTTCACCGACTTCTGGCAGCTGCTGGGGTACCATGATGCCATCACCCCGGAGATTCAGCGGGCGGCACTGGCCGCAGAGGTGTTCTGGCCGTGTGAAATCTATTATCACGCTCCCGCCGATGTGCGGGATGGTCTGATTCATGCGCTGTTGTCTGCGGAATATTCCAGCGCGGCTTCTAACCTGATGAGTTGCCTTGCTATGCAGGGAGATGACAAGGCAATGGAGACGCTGCTGGAGCTGGAGCAAAATCCCCGGCCCTGGCGCAAGGGCCTCTATGTGGACCCATCCAGCTATGCACAGATCGGTGGCTGGACCTTCGACAAAGAGGGCCAGAAAATCCAACTCAACTTCGATACCTGCTATCCTATGGTCAAAGGAACTACCGGCGAGAAATCTCCCGTCCGCATTGGCCGGGCACGGGAGGACACATGCCCCCACTGTGGCGGACGCATGGTGGACATGCTGGTGCTGGATGGCCGGGATGAGCGGCTCCGGTTCCTGGGGCTGGATGGTATCCTGACTGCCACCTGCTGCCCCAGCTGCGTGGGATTCCTCAAAGGCCCCGCCTTCAACCGGTTCGCTCTGGATGGCGGCGTGGAGGTCTTTCCCTCCGAACTCTTTGACGGAGCGGAGAAGACGGATTGCTATGTCAGTCCCGAGGACTACAAGGCCCTCACGGAAAATCCCTTTGTGCTGGGCGAAGCGCCCGTGCCCCTGTTTTACGGTGCGGCCTGCCAGGATGTGAACACGGTGGGTGGCTTTGCCAACTGGGTACAGGACGCGGAATATACGACCTGCCCCCACTGCGGGAAACCTATGAAATATCTGGCCCAGATTCAGTGGGATACGGTGTTTGACTGTGCGGAGGGCACGCTCTATGTGGAATTCTGTCCAGACTGCCAAATCGTATCCATGCAGCATCAGCAAACCTGAGAGGAGACCTTGCCATGAGTTTGCCAAAGCGTGATGGCGTACATGACCGCTACTATCTGATCCACAAGCCGGACACTTCCCCGGAGGTGCTGGCGGAGGCGGATCTCTGCATTCAGGATGTGCTGAACGGAACCGCTCGTGA
>OKRR01000723.1_pt1 | contig 35760 bp, 20 predicted proteins | sample 1601211 | NCBI WGS metagenome assembly OKRR01 (sample SAMEA3541525, study PRJEB24748) | human gut metagenome | biome: human gut; feature: human-associated habitat; material: faeces | place: China | collected 2012
GCATCCAGAAGCACATGCAGCCGGTTCAGTCTGGTCTGATTATCTTTTATCATATGGTCCACCTTTATCTCTGAAATACTGTTTTCAAAATTACCAAAACAGCAACGGATCTTGCCGGCTTCCCATTTCAGGATAGTCCCCCGGCAGTATAATGGAATCGTAACGATTATACACGAATTTTCTGGATCGAAATATTAAATTTCTCTTAACTTTTCGCCGGTCCAGCCATTTTTTTCCGGATCTGGCGTCTGGAAAACTCATAAATATAGAGCGCTGCTCCGTAGATCAGCTCCCATTCGATGGCAAGATAGTTGTGAAAATCCTCTTTCCGGTACGGAACCTTCCGGGTCTTTTTTACGGTTTTGATGCCCTCTAAAACTCCGGCCACGTAATCCTTCTCAAAGCCCAGCTTCTTAAAGAAGCAGTATTTCCCGGCAATCCCCGCGGCGATCGGGATGCTGTTGATCAGAAGCTGCGGTGCCGGCATGTTCTTGTAATTTAAGTACACGTTGTTGCGGGCAGCCAGCTTCACCTTAAAGGAATTGTACTTAGAGCCACTGGTGCCGCTTCCCACATGGAACACCTTCGCAGACGGGCAGTATAAATTATAGTATCCCGCAATCTTGGCCCGGTATCCCACATCGATATCTTCCAGATACGCAAAATGCATCTCATCGAAATAACCGATTTTCTCAAAGACCTCCCGGCGGTAAATCGCTGCTCCGGCACAGGCAGAAAAGATGTGGCACGGACGGTCATAGCGTTCGATTTCCTGTCCCACGCCCCTCTGGTAAGCCCAGCCCATGATGCTGTACATATCGCCGCCATCATCCATCAGCTCCTTATGGTAAAGCTGGATCATCTTCGGACTGACGGAAAAGATCTTCGGAGAAGCTTCTATGGCCTTTAACAGCTCGCCCACATACTCCGGCTCTGCCTCGGTATCGTTGTTTAAGAGGATCACATAGGGTGTTTTTGCTGCCTTGATCCCCACATTCACCGCGCCGGAAAAGCCGGTATTGGTCTCCAGGAATATGGACGGAAGCCCGTGCTCCTTCAGCCATTCTACACTGCCGTCGGTGGAGCCATTGTCCACCACCAGCAGCTCAAAGTCACGGCAAAGCTGCTTATCCAAGGCAGCCATGCACGGCTCCATGAACTTTAAGCCGTTGTAATTCGGAATCACGATCGTTACTTTTTTCATGCGTCTTCCTCCAGCTTACTGCTCTTTGATCTCAGGCAGCTTGTACGGCTCGCCGATCTTCTCTTTTAAGAGATCCCGCAGGGAGAAATCAGACTTGCGCAGTGTCAGGTTCGGGTTGTAATACGGATCGCCGTTCTGTAAAATATCCGGCCAGCGCTTTGCCACCAGGGCCCACTCGCGGTTGAAGCGTGCCACCTTCTCCGGTGTATCCTCCAGTCCGCGGGACTTGGACTCGTAGTGATGCATCACCGCGTACGGCGCGTAAACCACCAGATAACCGGCCGCGCGCACCTTTAAGCAGAAATCCACATCATTGAAAGCCACGGCCAGCTCTTCGGTCAGACCGCCTACCTCTTCAAACACGGATTTTTTCACCATCAGGCAGGCTGCTGTCACGGCACTGTAATCCTGGGCGCACATAGCGCGATGGAAATAGCTGTTCTCCGCCTCATGCAGACCGATAAAGGTATGGCCTGCCACGCCGCCAAAGCCGATCACTACACCGGCATGCTGGATGGTGTCGTCCTCGTAAAGCAGGCGCGCGCCCACAATACCGACCTCTTTTCGCTGGCAGAAGCCCAGCATTTCCTCAAACAGGCGCGGGGCAATGATCTCGGTATCGTTGTTTAACAGCATCAGGTATTCGCCCTTCGCAAAGGTCGCGCCAAAGTTGTTGATGGCGGAATAGTTAAACTCCCGCTCCCAGCGCACCACCTTCACCTGCGGAAACTCCTTCTGGATCTTCTCGTAATAGGCAAAGGTCTCCTGCTCGGTGCTGTTGTTCTCCACCACAATAAACTCCAGGTTTTTATAGGTAGCCCGCTCGATGATGGAACGGATGCACAGGTCCAGATCCACGCTGTGGTCCTTGTTCGGGATGATCACGGACACCAGCGGGTCGCCCTGGATTTTAAAGGTGGTATGGTAAATGCCGTAGTCCACACCCTTCTCCACCTTCTCTGCCGGAATGCCACAGCGCTCATAATGGGCCATGATGGCTCTTGCACCTGCCTCAAAGGCGTACAGCTTGCTCTCCGGGTTGCTGGCCGTGGATTCCTGGTGACAGCGCCAGTGATACAGCACCTTCGGGATATGACAGATTTCCTTCGCGTTCTCGGTACAGCGGAAGATAAAGTCATAATCCTGCGCGCCGTCAAACTCATGGCGAAAGCCGCCCACCCGGTCTAACAGGGCTCGTTTTACCACAAATAAGTGACAGATATAGTTGACGCTGGTTAAGAGATCCGGGTTAAAATCCGGCTTAAAATGCGGGTCGAACAGCGCGCCTCCGTCCATATCCAGCTTATCCTCATCGGAATAGATCACATCGCAGTCCGGATGCCCGTTGATGGTCTTTGCCACCTCATAGAGCGCATGCTCCGGGATGGTGTCGTCATGGTCGGCCAGAATGATGAAATCTCCCTTCGCCATCCGGAGGGCCGCGTTGGTGTTGCCGGAAATACCAAGGTTATCTCCCAGCTCCGACACATGGAAGCGGCTGTCCTTTCTGGTGTACTCTGCCATGACGCGGCTCACAATAGCGCCCTCACCCTTCGGGCTTCCGTTGGCCACGCATACCTCCCAGTTTCTGTAGGTCTGGGCCAGAATGGAGTCCAGCATCTCCCGCAGATATTTCTCCGGTGTCCTGTAGGCCGGAATGACGATGGATAACAGCGGCTCATACGCGAACCTTGTCTCCCGCTGGGCGACTAGCTCCTCCTCCTTCGGACGGGTCAGCTCATACCACTCGCCATAGTCATAGTCGTTGTCCAGCCCCTGCAGCTTGTGGCGGGATTTTAAGAGCAGAGCCTTTAAGCCGTGCTTCTTTCCAAACTCCAGTGCCACATGCACCGTCTCCATATTCATGAGATCTCTGATCTTTTCCATGCGCTTGTGCGCCACGCTGGCGCGCTTTGCAATCAGCTCCTCATTGTATTTCACCCGGGCGGTCCTGCCGTCGCAGCGGATGACCAGCCAGTAATCCGCGCCGCGCTCATATGGGAACTGAATGTCAAAGCCATAATCCCGGTCATAGACCTGCTTGTAATAGATCTGGCTCACATCGTCCCGACGAGTTGCCACGCATTTGATCTCCAGCGGCTTTTTGTTCTGGTCCAGGACCTCAAATTCCGCTTTGGACTCCGGTGTTTTTCCGATGACCCATCCGTTTAACTGAATGGAATTTTCCCGGATCCTTACCACATCAATCTTGTATTTCATGAAATTATTTCTCCTCGAAGTTCAGACGTTCTTCTTCCACAACAAGCGGACGGTGCATCACACGCTGGTTGATGGAAAGGACATACTCGCCCACCATACCGATAAAAAAGATCTGCACCGATCCCAGAAACAGCATTCCGATGAGCATCGGCGCCATGCCTGCCGGAAAACGGTCCCACCAGATCAGCTTCATGACCAGGTAAACGATGGCTACCACCATGCTTAAGAAGGCGCTGATGGCCCCCACAAAGGTTGCCAGGCGCAGGCCTGCCTTCGTATAGGAGGTCACACTGAGCATGGCCGCATCGTACAGACGGTAGAAATTGTTGTGGGTCTTTCCTGCCCGGCGTTTCGGCTGCTCGTAAGGGATTTCCTTGCGCTTATAGCCAAGCTCTGCCACGATGCCCCGCAGAAACGGAGTCGGGTCATCCAGGTTCCGTAAAACCTCAATAAAGTCCCGGTCATAAAGCCCGGAGCCGGTAAAATGCTCGATCTGCTCCACGTCAGACAGCCGCTTGATGGTCTTATAATAAAAGCTTCTGAGGGCATACATGATCTTGTTTTCCTTGCTGCTGGTCTTAATGCCGATGACGATCTTGTAGCCCTCCTCCCAGGCCTTCACATATTTCGGGATCATATCCACCGGATCCTGGAAATCTGCCACCATCTCAATGACGCAGTCTCCGGTCACCTGCAGCATGCCGTAATACGGAGAATTGAACTGTCCGAAATTGCGGGCGTTGAAAATTGCCTTGATCTTCGGGTTCTCTGCGCAGAGCCTGCGCAGGATCGGGCGGGTTTCATCGGTTGAATCATTGTCGATGAACACCAACTCGTAGTCGTACTGAGGCAGATCCCGTGTCAGGGTCTCCAGCACTGCCTTGCTGATGGCCTCTACATTTTCCTGTTCGTTGTAGCAGGGGATCAGCACACTGATCTTTTTCATAATCATTTCCTTCCAAAGTTGTATATTGTTTTCTTATTCAAGCATCCGCCGGATCCCCTCCGCAAAGGAGATCTGCTCCTTCCAGGTTCCACCGGTCAGCCTCCTGAGGTTTTCATTGACCGGACAGATGGAGAGTGCCCCCTCCTTCGCCTGGACAAAGCTTCCGTATTCCAGATTTCCATTTCCACCGCAGAGACTGTGGATCTCCTCCACAAAATCCCGCAGCACCCGGGTATCCTCCGAAGCCACGTTCACCGCATGGCACTCGCCCCGGTGGCTGTCGCTGTAACGGTACAGCTCCACCACAGCGCGGGAGGCATCCTCAATGTCCATAAAATTCCAGCGGTGGCGGCAGGCGCTTAAGGAGACGGTCTTTCCCTCCGGCAGCTCCCGGGTCAGCGTGGAAATGATGGACCACGGATGATCTCCTTTTCCGTAAACACTGAAAAACCGCAGATGATAGTAAGTCAGCTGCAGCTCCCGGCATAACTGCTTCGCCTGTTCAAAGAAAGCCAGCTTTGCCTTTCCGTATTCATTGACCGGATGGCAGTCCATGGACTCCTCCATGGTGCCGTCGGCCGTGATCCCGTACTCCACACGGGAGCCGGCATCCATAAACACCTGACATCCCAGAAGTCCTGCCGCCTCCATGCAGCGCAGGGAGCCGTCAATGTTTAACTTCTGTACCGCGGGAGAATCGATCTCCTGGCGGTTCACGCCGCGCCACGCAAAATGTAAAAACGCGTCGGCATGGCCGATCTGCGGCACACACTCCACCGCCTGATCCATCTGTGCCGGGATCCGGTGCAGATGCTCATGAACCGGAAGACAGTCTGTTTTCTGAGACTCCGGGCGCACCAGGCAGTATACCTCTGCGCCTGCCTCCAGAAAACGCTTCGCCACATGGCTTCCGATAAAACCGGTGGCTCCGGTCATCACGATCCGTTTCCCTGAAAGCTCTGTCATAGTTCCTCCATCCCTGCGTCCTCTCCGCGGCCTGGATCTGCCGCAGAGCTCCGCCTGTGCTTCTATAAGTGTTCGATCCGGTTAGTGCGGAGTGTCATAATCTCCACCTTTCCGCCGAACCTTGTCTTTATGATTCCCGCAATCTCATCGGTATAACCCGGTGCCACAATGAGCACCGCATCCACCGGTTCCTCAAAATAATGATCCGGCGGCACGATCGGCACATGGGAGGCCGGCGCAAACCGCCCCTGCTTAAATGGGGCAGAATCAATGATATAGGCCAGATGCTTTCCAAGCTCCGAAGTCGATGCCAGGGTAAAGCCCTGATGGCTGGCACCCCACATGGCAAGACGTTTGCCTTCCCGGGCCAGACGCCCGGTCAGAGCGCGCACCTCGGCAGTTACAATCTCATGGCCTTCCATCAGAGGGGCGATGATGCCGGCATCTGCTCTGGCACAATCTGCCACAGCTTTCCGGTCATCCGCACTTTCGGCAGATGCCTCTGGCATTGCCGTCTTGCGCACGATCATGGACAGGGTATCGCGGTTGATCATTTCCTCCTCGAGCACCGCAAAGCCGCAGTGGTTCAGCAGCGCCCGCAGCGTATCGAAGGTGTAATAGGCAATGTGGTCCCGGATCAGCTCGTAATAGCTGCCCTTCTCCAGGATATATTCCAGGCTCGGCACCGTCACAAGTCCCATGCCGTCCTCTGCCAGATTGTTCCAGATGGCCTTCAGCATGATATCCGGTCTTGGCTGATGCTCTAAAAAGTTAAAGGATAAAAATACATCAAAGGGCTTCTCCGGCACACTCCAGCCGCTCTCCGGCAGCATGGAGGCCTCCGGGGAATGACCGAAATGCTGATCCTCCCGCTCCGGAAATTCTCTCCAGACATGAAGTTCCTCCTTCTGCGCAGTCTCCACCAGATCTGCTCTGTGCTCCATTCCGTAGATTTCCACCGGAAACTCCTGCAAGAATTTCAGGAACTCTCCCCGTCCGCAGCCGGCCTCAAAAAACGTTTTCCCCTCCAGATGGTAGGTCTCGATCAGGTGGCGGTACTGGGTGCTACGCAGCTCCCGCATGGTAGAAGACCCGCCGCCTGCCCGGATCACATCCCGGTAATAGGGCACCGGATCACAGTCAAACTGGACCAGACCGCAGCCGCTGCACTGGCGCAGCTGAAGGGTCACTCCCTTATCCTGCTGAACGGAAGCAGCATCCGGAATATCCTGGGCAGAAGCCGGGGCAGATGTCAGCTCAAAGAGGCTTGCTTCCGGCAGAAGCTTCCCGCAGGCTATGCAATGTTTCATAAATTCCCTCCGCAAATGTTCTGGCAGGCCGCCAGGAGGTTTCCTGCAGGATCCGGCTGATATCCGGCATCAGGTCTGCCGGTCCCTCCGCGTTCTGCGGACGCTCTCCATAGCTGTAGCTTCCACGATATCCGCACAGGGCATACATTTCTTCAATGTAGCTCCGAAGCGGCCGCGTATCGCTGCTGCCAATATTGTAGACACCGGCCGGGGCTTCCGTAAGCAGGGAAACCAGGGCCGCTGCCGCGTCATCAATATAAAGAAAATTCCAGTTCTGTGTACACTCCCCAAGCTTCATGCTGCCGCCCTCCTGCCAGGTGCGCAGGCAGGACTGCACCAGAGACCAGGGATGGTCCCCCGGACCGTACACACTGTATATCCTCGTATGAATATACTCCATATTCTTCTGTTTGCAAAGTATTTTTGCTTTTTCGCAAAAATCCACCTTTGCCTTGCCATATTCAGACACCGGATGGCAGGGCGTATCCTCCGCCACTGTCCGGTGCCAGACTCCGTATTCTGCCTGAGAACCGGTAAATAAAAAGCGGTGGCAGCCAAGCGCTGCCGCTGCCTCCACCGCATCCAGGGCATAGGTAACATTGCGCTGCTGCACATCCCGCTTTGTGCGGTTGTCGCTGCCCGCGCCATCCCAGCCAATATGGACCCAGGCATCCGCCAAAAAGCCGTGAAGCGTCCGGATCTCTGCCAAATCCAGCGGGCAGATGCTAAGACTTCCCGGAGTATTTCCGGCTTCTATCGTTTCCAGATGCTTCATGTTAGACGAAGCGGGGCGGACCACCGCAAAAACCCGGTGCCCCGCCTCCATTAATTTTTTCACTGTTGCCGCGCCGATAAAGCTTGTTGCGCCTGTTACTACGACCTGCATTATTTCATCCTCGGAATGATCATCAGTTTGTCCATCTCCTCATCCGGAAGGAATGGGGAAAGGTCCTCAAGCGGCGGAGATACTAACGTACCGTCCGGCAGACGCTTTGCGGAGGACTTCGGTTCAAAATTCTGGTCCATGGTCACAAAGAATTCGCAGATGACCGGCCCGTCCACAGCCAGGGTCTTTTCCACAGCCTCTGCCAGTTCCTCATTGTGATGTGCCGCAATATATGGATAGCCGTAAGCCCAGGCCAGCTTTTCCATATCCGGGAAGCTTAAGTCATGGCTGTCGGTACCGATTCCCACTAACGGCTCGCCAAAGAAGTTCTTCTGGGTCTGGCGGATGGAATGGTAGCCGCCGTTATTGATCAGGAAGATCTTGATCGGCATCCTGTGATGGATGATGGTCTGCAGCTCCTGCAGGTTCATCTGAATGCTTCCGTCACCGGTTACAAGAATAATATCATGGCGGCTGTAGCCGTCTCCCTCATGCTCCGGGTCGTGAGCTGCCATGCAGGCGCCGATCGCCGCAGGCAGGTCGTAGCCCATAGATGCGATCGCGGAATTGGATAAGAAGCGCTGTCCCTTTTTCATAATATAGCCATGTCCGCCGACCACACAGGCAGAACCATTGCCGACTACGGTGATCTGGTCCTCACTTAAGCGGCTGCTGATCGCCTCGATCACCGCGTAAACGTTCGCTTCATGATCTGGATCCGGCTTCAGCTGCTCCTTACGAATGGTAGGATATTTCTCCCGGTACATACGGCAGGTCTCGCTCCAGGTCATGCCCGGCAGGCCCTCTCCGCCGTCAAATACCGGCTTTTTATCGTATTCCTCCCGAAGAACCGCTGCCATGGTTTCCATCAGATCCTTTGCGTCCGCATGGACCGGCATATCCACATGTACACTCGGCTTCTTTAATTCCTCCGGGTCTACATCATTCATGATCACATATGCCTCGCGGGCCCAGGTCTTGTAATTGTAGCCCACCTGGCGGATGCTTAAACGGCTTCCGACAGAAAATACCAGGTCACTGTTCTGGACCGCCAGATTGCCCGGCCGGTCACCCAGATTGCCCGGTCTGCCCACGTACCACGGACAGTCATCGTACATACAGTCATTGGCATTCCAGCCTACTACTGCCGGGATCCCCAGTCCGTCTGCCACTTCCATAAACGCGTCAAACGCTCCTGCAATACGGATTCCGTTTCCGGCGTACAGAACCGGACGTTTTGCGTTTCGGATCTTCTCGATGATCTCTTTTGCCAGTTCTCTGGAAACCGGAGCCGGAAGTACCTGACGGTGCTCGCCCTTTCCGGCATAATCCTCCGCAATGGCGTGAGGTGGCTCTACCACACTGGTTCCCTCTGTTCCATGCACGCCTGCAAGGACCGCTTTCTTTTCTTTCTCCTCGGTTGCTCCCGCAAATACGGCTGCGCCAGAGGTATGATCCAGCCCTACGGTATGCAGGGCCCATCCGGTGCCGCCCGCCTCATAATCTGCGGCGTCAAAGCCGACCAGCTGTTCTGTGTCTACATATGCGCCCTGCACATCCAGCGGGATATCCAGCCAGGCCGGACCCGGACGTCCGGAGTAGGCCAGATAAATAGCCTTTTCCAGACAGTAGCGAATGCGCAGCGGGTCAATGACCATCTCGCTGTACTTTGTCATGCAGTCAATGGATTTCACAATATCAAATTCCTGGTCACCCATAGCGCGGATGCCCACGCCGGACCAGCGGGCCGTGGTGTCGTAACGGACCTGACCGGATAAGATCAGCATAGGAATGGAATCCAGCCAGCCGCCCACCACTCCGGTGATGGCATTGGTACCGCCGGGGCCTGTGGTCACACACAGCGCTCCGATCTTGTTGTGGATTCTGGCATATGCCTCTGCCGCAATGGCGCAGGCCTGCTCATGATGCTGATACAGGCAGTGCAGCCCTTCCTGATGCCCCAGTGCATCGTTTAAATGCATGGCACCTCCCCCCGTAACCGTAAAGACCTGATTGATGCCTGCCTCTACCAGTTTCCCGGCAATGTAGTTGGATACTTTGATCTTCATTGGGAATCTCCTCCTGTTGTGTTTTGTATGAATCCTGTACGGCTCATATGCCGTTTTCTTTCTCTCCAATGCTACTAGTATACCATACATTCCCTTATCCTGCATCCCAAAATCTCGACTGGCAGAGCGTGGCTGGATTTCCAGTAACCTTCACTTTTCAAGCTGTATCAAATCCGCTATAATCACCACCGTAATGCAACTGCGGATCTTCGGCCAACGTTCCACAAGCAAAAAGGAGAAATAAAAATCATGAACAAACATTACAAATTACTGGCTGTATTATCCACCGCTGCGGCAATGTCAGCGGCAACCCCTGCACTCGCTCTTTCCATTCCGGGAAGCGTTTCCACCGTGCTGGCAGCAACCGCCGGCTGGCTGACCGAGGACGGCGAGCTCCGCTACAGAGACAGCGAGGGCTACTACCTGACCGATTCCTGGAAAAAGAAGGACGGCGAGTGGTATTACTTAAACGAGGACGGCTACATTTCCCGTTCCTGCATGATCGATGAGTATTATGTAAACGAGGAAGGCCGCCGCGTGATCAACCAGTGGATCAGCGAGGCGAATGAGGACGAATGGGACTCTGATGCTCCGGACACCTACTGGTACTACTACGGAAAAGACGGAAAAAGCGTGGTCTCCAAATGGCAGGAGATTGACGGAAAAAACTACTATTTTAATGAAGAGGGCCACATGCAGACCGGCATGCTGGAGTTAGACGGCGCCACCTACTACCTTGGTGAGGAAGGCGACGGCGCCATGAAAACCGGCTGGATCGAGCTGGAAAATGAGAATGAAGAGCTGGATCAGGATACCGTATGGCATTTCTTTGACAGCAACGGACGCATGGTCATGAACCAGATCGACCGTAAGATCAACGGTTCCTGCTACACCTTCCAGAACGGTATCCTGCAGACCGGATGGTTCCGCCTGCCGGAGACTGCTCAGGCATCTGCAGACGCACAATCCGATCCTGACGCTGAGACTGCAACCGATTCCGACGCACAGTCCGCTGAAATAAACAGCGCACTCCCGGCTATCGCCTCCTACCAGTTCTATGAGGAGGACGGCAAGCGCGGCAACGGCTGGTACCAGATGGAGGGAGCTCCGGAGATCAGCGAAGAGGGCGAAGCCTTCATCTTCTATATCAAGAAAGGACGCCCGTACTATGCAGCAACCGGCGTACAGGTATTTACCGTAGACGGCAGACGCTTTGGCTTCAATGAGCGCGGAGAGCTGCAGACCGGCCTTCAGAGCGTGATCACCGAGGACGGCCAGATCGCAAACTACTACTTTGGCGATGACGGTGTCATGAAGACCGGCAAGCAGACCATTTACGATGAGGATCTCGGTGAAAACCAGACCTGGTTCTTCTACACCGACGGCGGCAATAAGGGCCGTGGCTTCCACGGTGTCCGCGACAACAATGTCTATGTACAGGGACTTCGCCTGGATGCAGACCGGGACCTGCGCTATGCACCGGCACAGCTGGATGGCGTATCCTACCTGGTAGGCACCAACGGCGCCATCCAGAAAGCATCCTCCTCTTCCAAATCCGCCGCAAAACCGGAGCTTGGAAACGGCTTCAAGGATGTGAAGGATTCCAACGATAAAATCTGGACCGTTGACGTAAACGGAATCATCCAGCAGTAACCCGCAAACATCATTTCATCCGTTCAAACCGGCACCGGAGCCGCTTCCCATCTGCTTTGGGCTGCGGTCCCGGTGCTTTCTTTCTATAAAAAACGCCGTTCATAACATTTTTCTTACGATTTCTCCGATTTCCTTACAATGCCTCCATGCCTCTTGTCAGCCTATACTTCGGCTGTTATAATAAATTTGCAGAGAGAGAAAGGATGATCACTATGAAGAAAAAAGCAGGACTCACCCTCATCTTAACCATCCTGTGTTTTCTGATGAGCGCATTCCCTGCCATGGCAGGTGAGTGGCACAAAACCGCAGAAGATCAATATCAATATATTAAGGACGACGGCACCAAGGCCACCGGGCTCCTGGAACTAAAGGACGGTACCTACTATCTCGACGATAAAGGCAACCGCAAAACCTCTTACTGGCTCCGCTATAAGGGCGACTGGTATTTCTTCGGTGAAGACGGACAGATGGTCACCGATTCCTGGGTTGACAATTATCATGTCAGTGAAGACGGACAGATGGATAAGATGCGTTAAGAGCAGACAAAAAACAAAAACAGCGGACGCGCCTAGTGGCGTGCATCCGCTGTTTTTGTTTTCCCTGTTTATTTCTGAATATCAAAGGTCATGTAGGTATCTGCCGGAATATCGGTCTCGTACATCGGCTCACCCTTAGCTTCATAAGCACTCTTCTCATAAATCTTTAAGTGCGTCTCACGGTCCTGGAAAAAGCCGCCGAAAGTGTCCGCACCGGACTCTCCATAATTGTAATCCTGAACCGCTGCCTCATCGTTGATGCTCTTAAGCACGGCATCTGCATACTCTGCGGCGTCTTCCCCGCTGGTACCGTCCTTCACCACAATCGTCACATCGATCAGGGACTTGTCCTCATCGATCGTAAAGTCGATAGAATCTGCCATCGGGTAATCATTTTCATCCAGACAGATCTCATCCACCTCATCGCGGAACTGGTCCATATCCAGCTCGATGTTGTTATAAATGTTAAAATCCGGTGATTCCGCTTCACTGGCATCCGGCTGAACGATGTTGCTCTTGGTGCATCCGCATAAAAGCACCATGCAGCCTGCTGCTACAAGCAGTGCTCTTTTTCCCATTTTTATCATGATTGATTTCCTCCTGTAAAACATAAAGCAGGTATCATTATATACGAAAGCCGCCGGTTTGAACAGCAGCTTTCGAAAAATGTAATAAAAATGTGATAAAAAATTCCCTATCCAAGAACAATCAGACGTGCTACCGCCAGCGGATCATCCTCCGGGAAGGACTGCATGCACACCAGGATATCCCTGATCTGCTGTCCATCCATACCAAGCATGGCAGCAATCTGATCGGCCGGGTGCCCGCCCGCCGAAAGCTCCCGGATCTGCTTCACCCGGTCTGCCATTGTCTCCAGCTGCTCCTTAAGTCCGTCTGCGCCAGCCAGTCCCTCCCGGTCTGCCTCTGCCGGTTCCTCCTCCAGGAAGTCTTCCAGCCGAAGCTCCTTTTTCCCGGTATCTTCTCTATAGTACTCCTCTGACAGTTCCCAGTCTTCTGCCTGGCCTGTTTTTTTCTGATTCTGCATTGTTTCTCCTCCTTACTATCCTTCCATCTGCCGCCCCAGAAATCCGGCCGCAGTGGAAACCAGCCGAAGCTCCGCTTCGCCCAGTCTGGCTTTCGGGTCCCGGCTTAAGAGCGCCACCGCCCCAATGGGATCTCCCTCGCAGATGATCGGCACGATCACCTCTGCCACCACGCCGTCCATCTCCTCACCTGCGACCGGAATAAATTCTCTTGTATCCTTCTCAGCCACCACAGCTTCCCGCTCATGGATCACCTGCTCCAGCTGCCTGCTGATCATCTTCTGCAGCATGTCCCGCTTCGGTCCGCCGGAAACAGCGATCACCTGGTCACGGTCCGTGATGCAGACCAGCATGCCGGTAGACTGCGCCATGGACTCCGCATACTGAGTGGCAAATGCCGCCAGCTCAACCATGGGAGAATATTTTTTCAGGATGATCTCTCCCTCCCGGTCTGTAAAGATTTCCAGCGGAGTACCCTCCCGCAGTCTCAGCGTTCTTCGTATCTCCTTCGGAATCACGACACGTCCAAGATCATCGATCCTTCTCACAATTCCTGTAGCTTTCATAATGCTCCTCCTGCATAATTTCCATATCGTGTGTCTTATGGATAGTATGCGGAGGGCTTCAAAATTTATGCACCGGAGCTGTCCCGAACTATTCACCGAGCTGAATGATCTGTCCCAGGATCGTCCGGGCAAGCTCCATCATGGCCTGGCAGTCCTTCTGTCTGTTTCTGCGGTCCACATACAGAAAATACGGCTGCTCTGCCATCACAAACCGGAGTTCATCTCCGTAGGAAGCAACCAGCTCCGGAATGCCGGCTGTGTTCAGCTTTGCATTCGGATACATGGTCAGGCGAATCTCCTGACGGTTGATGCGCACCTCCGTCACATAGGCTCTGTGAGCCATGGCCTTTAAAAGCGCTACCTGCAAAAGATTCGCCACTGCTTTCGGAATATCGCCAAAGCGGTCCATCAGCTCATCCTGCATATCCAGGTATTCTTCCTCATTCTCAATGCCGGAAATGCGCTTATATACATCCAGCTTCTGATACTCATTCTTAATGTAGGAAACCGGGATATAGGCATCCACATCGCACTCCACGGTGGACGCAAAATCCTCCGTCTCATCCCGGCGGCCCTGGATAGCCTGCACCGCCTGATTTAACAGCTTACAGTAAAGATCGTAGCCGACCGCTTCCATATGCCCGTGCTGCTCTGCACCCAGTACGTTTCCCGCACCGCGGATCTCCAGATCCCGCATGGCAATCTTGACGCCGGAGCCCAGCTCCGTAAACTCACGGATGGCCTGCAGACGCTTCTCTGCCTCTTCCTTTAAAAGCTTGTCGCGCTTATACATCAGAAACGCATACGAGGTACGGCTGGAACGGCCCACACGGCCCCGCAGCTGATACAGCTGGGAAAGTCCCATGCGGTCCGCATCCTGAATGATCATGGTATTGGCATTGGGGATATCCAGCCCGGTTTCTATGATGGTGGTGGATACCAGCACATCAATGTCACCATTCACAAAATCCAGCAGAATCTGCTCCAGCCTGTGCTCCGGCATCTGCCCGTGGGCGTACACCACCGTAGCATCCGGTACCAGCTCCTGCACATGGTGCGCAACCTCCTCAATATCCTTCACGCGGTTGTATACATAGTAAACCTGACCGCCCCGGGCCAGCTCGCGGTTCACCGCCTCACGGACCATCTCATCGTTGTGCTCCATGACATAGGTCTGGATCGGGACACGGTCCACCGGCGGCTCCTCCAGCACGCTCATATCGCGGATGCCTACCAGACTCATATGAAGGGTCCGCGGGATCGGCGTTGCCGTCAGAGTCAGCACATCCACGTTTTCCTTCATCTGCTTGATCTTTTCCTTGTGGGCCACACCGAAGCGCTGCTCCTCATCAATGATCAGGAGCCCCAGATCTTTGAATTTCACATCCTTCGAAAGAACCCGGTGCGTACCGATGACAATATCCACCTGACCCTTCTTCAGATCTTCGATCGTCTTTTTGATCTGCCCCGGTGTGCGGAACCTTGACATCAGCTCAATCCGCACCGGAAAGTCCTTCATGCGCTGCACAAAGGTATTGTAATGCTGCTGCGCCAGAATGGTGGTCGGCACCAGGTAGACCACCTGCTTACTCTCCTGCACCGCCTTAAACGCTGCCCTCAGCGCAATCTCCGTCTTGCCGTAGCCCACGTCACCGCAGATCAGCCGGTCCATGATCCGGCGGCTTTCCATGTCCCGCTTGGTATCCTCAATCGCGGTGATCTGATCCTCCGTTTCATCGTAGGGGAACAATTCTTCAAACTCCTGCTGCCATACGGTATCTTCCCCGTACTGGTAGCCGCCCAGCTCCCGGCGCGCCGCATAGAGCTGCACCAGATCCTTCGCGATCTCTTTCACCGCAGTCTTCACCTTCGCCTTGGTCCGGTTCCACTGCCCACCGCCCAGCCTGTTCAGCTTCGGTGCCTTCGCGTCAGAGCCCGCATACTTCTGAATGCCGTCCAGACGGGTGGCCGGAAGGTAAAGACTTCCGTTGTCCGCGTACTCCACCTTGAGGTAATCCTTGATAACGCCGTCCCGCTCAATCTTTTCGATCCCCCGGTAAATGCCAAGCCCGTGGTCCTCATGTACCACGTAGTCCCCCACCGACAGCTCGGAAAAGCTCTGGATCTTCCTGCCCTCATAGGAAGTCTTCTTACGCCTGCGCTTTTTCTTCTCCTTGCCGAACATATCACCTTCCGTGATGACCGCAAACTTGATCTGCGGGTACGCAAAACCACGGTGCAGGTTTCCGAAGGTCACCAGGATCTCGCCTGGCTGCACCTGCCGCTCCTCATCATCCGTGCAGAACGCACTTAAGTCATACTCCCGCAGGTCCTCCGCCAGACGGCTGGCACGCGTGCGGGAACCCGACAACAGGATCACCCGGTAGCGCTCCTTTTTCCAGCTGGTCAAATCCTTGATCAGCATCTCGAAGCTGTTCTGGTAAGAATTCATGTTCTTAACATCGAACGAGAACCGCGCCTCGGTCGTCATGCCCGGAAGCTTCTGCTCCAGACCGGTCAGATAAACCGTATCCTTACGCTGCGCCCTTGCCAGAATCTCACGCGCCGGATACAAAAGCCCGGTCTGTCCCGGAAGCAGATAGCCCTTCTCAAGCCGGTGCTCCATACTCTCCCGAAACTCCAGCTCCACCGCCTCGCCCTGTTCCTTCAGGCGCAGCGGCTCATCCAGAAAAATCATGCTCCGCTCCGGATCAAAGTAATCCAGAAACGAAACGGTTTCTTTATTAAAATACGAAATCCAGGCATCCAGTCCAGTCTGTTTCCAGCCCTCCTCGATGCCCTCCGTCAGTTCCTTTACAATCCCGCTGATGCGGTATGCTTCCTCGGTATTCTGCTGTGCTCTCAGCTTCTCCGCAAAGGCCTTTGCCTCACCGCGGATCCGCTCGATGCCTTCCCTGGCCTGCTTCTTTGTCAGCACGATTTCGGTGGCCGGATAAATGTCAATCTCATCCAGCTGCTCAATGGAGCGCTGGCTCTCCAGGTCAAAGGTACGGATGGAATCCACCTCGGTGTCCCAAAGCTCAATACGCACCGGAAGCTCCTCTGTCAACGGATAGATGTCCAGAATACCGCCCCGCACGGAAAACTGCCCCATACCGTCCACCTGCGGCATACGCTCATAGCCAAGCTCAGCCAGACGGAGCTTCCAGGCTTCCAGGTCCAGCTCCTGTCCGGTTTCCAGATGAAGCACCTGCTCCTGCATGCAGCGCAGCGGAAGCAGATGGTCCATCAGGCCGTCCATGGTGGTCACCACGACACCGTTTTCGTCCTCCATCAGATGGCGCAGAACCTGCAGCCGTTCCCTGGTGAGCAGATTGCCGTGGATATCCGCACTGTAAAACAGCAGATCCTTCGCCGGATACAGCCAGACATTGTCCCGGAAGCAGCCGAAATCATCGTAAATCTCCCGTGCCCTGGCATCATCATAGGTTACCACAAGCTTCCACGGCCGGTCTGTCATGGTCTCCTGCATCAGGTGTACCTTCTGGGAATCCAGACAGCCGCTGACCTGCACCGGCCCCTGCTTCTTTGCCAGACTGCGCTGCAGCTCTTCAAACTCCGCCAATTCTGTAAGTGGATTTGCAAATCCCCTGCTCATAATACCTTACTCCGCTTTCTTTTTCGCGTTATAGTGGTTCATGGCACGCTCTGCTCCGGTTGTCATCATCATGACCGCAGCCTCAGCCGCCTCGCCAAACGCCTCATCCATGACCTTCTGCTCCTCTGCTCCGAAACGGCTCAGCACATAATCTGCCAGATCCATCTTTGGCGGCTTCGCGCCCACGCCCACCTTAATGCGCGGAAACTCCTGAGTGCCCAGGTGCGCAATGATGTTCTTGATTCCATTATGCCCGCCGGCGCTTCCCTTTAACCGGATGCGCAGCTGTCCCGGCTCCAGACTGATATCATCGTAAATGACAATGATGTCCTCCGGGTCAATCTTATAATAATCCACCGCCTCGCGGATGCTCTCGCCGCTTAAGTTCATGAAGGTCTGAGGCTTTAAAAGAAGCACCTTCTCCCCCTCGATCACGCCCCTGCCGCACAGCGCCTTGTGCTTGCGGTCGCTCACATCAATATTATATTTGTCCGCCAGCACATCAATCACCGAAAAGCCAACGTTATGTCTCGTTTTCTCGTATTCCCGTGTGGGGTTACCAAGTCCTGCAATTAAATACATCTTTTTATCCTTCCTTTTCCTTAGACCACTCCTGTATCCGGGTGATATAAATCTCCCGCACCGCCCTATTCGGAATGACCAGCCGGTAAACACTATTCACTGGTTTTCCGACCCATGTCAGATAACCGATTAGAAACAGCGCACTCCATAAATTGTCAATGCTCTGATCAATCTCGTCATACGTTAATTCCAGACGTATTTCTTTTTCCACGGATTCCCCGGCAATCAGTCGTTCCATTTCATCACGCGTTGTCTTATCTGCCCTGTTCACAAACCGCTTCACCAGATCATTCCCGCTGGTATTGATCCAGTAGGATTGCGGCTGCGCCCCCGGTTCTCCGCGAAGCCTGTCCACATGATTGATCACATCCCATGGGCAATAAACATCTGCACCGCCAATATGATATCCATCATACCATTCTTTTGTTTCCGCCTGATGCGCTTCCAGGTGATACGTCTCCAACAATTCTGACACTTCCTGTTCCGTAAAGCCAAATTGTTCATCAAAACGGGCATCCGTAATAGAGAGTACTTTAAAATTATTCAGTCCTGTAAAAATACTTTCCTTCGATACTCGCAGGCATCCCGTCAATACCGCAAACTGCAGCGCATCATTGGTTTTTAAAGCCTGTCCGAATACTCCGCGGATCAGGGAAACCATTTCCTTATAATAGCCATGCTGGAATGCTTTGTCCAGTGGAACATCGTATTCATCAATCAATATTATGGTTTTCTGTCCGTAATGCCTGTATAAAAGCTGTGACAGCAGCTGCAGACTGGACACAAGAATTGTCTCATCCATAGTATAACGCCCATGGTCAAGCGCAATCAGGGCCTGATACCTGCTTTTTTCATTTTCAGAAAGCTTTTTGCTATCTGACAAAAATAAAAAGCGCTCCGCTTCCGCAGCAACCAGTTCTGTCAGGCGATACTTTGCATCTGCAAAAGTAAGACCATCCACATTCTTCAAAGAAAGAAACACCACCGGAAACCTTCCCATATAGGTATTGCAAAGTTCCTGATTCTTTGAAATGTCCAACCCGTCAAACAAAGAACGATCTGCTCCTATTTCAAAAAAGCAGCGAAGCATACTCATATTCAAAGTCTTTCCAAAACGGCGCGGCCTGGTAAACAGATTCACCTCTCCCCACTGTTCCAGAAGCTGCTCGATCAATGTGGTTTTATCCACATAATAAAATCCATCTTTCCGGATTTTCTCGAAGCTGTCTACCCCCACCGGCAATTTTAATAATGACGATTTCATGGCTCACATTCCTTCCTATGCTGCTTTCTGTAAACATGGTTTTTATGAATATAGAATAGCAAAATTCGGAATGTATTGCAATGAGAACGGCTCGACAAACTTTTAGATACCAGAAAAGCACCGGGAGCATTTCGCTCCCGGCGCTTTCTCTGTAATTCTTATGGTTGAAAACGATTCATTACTTATCGTCTTCGCGTTTCTTGGTCACTGCCACAAATGCTGCAAGCATCATGCTGGACAGGAAGAATACCAGTCCGTTTGTTCCGCTCTGGCCGGTCTTCGGAAGTGCTGCTAACGGCACATCCTCATCGTCGATCATAAGCAGATTGTCTGCTCCGTCTTCGTTCGGCAGGTTTGCTAACGGAACTGCATCCGGGTCAATGGTTACGGTTGTTGTTCCAGGGCCGCCGGACGGTGTAGAACCGTTGTCTCTCGGGCCAGAAGAACTTCCGCCGCCACCGCCACCACCGCTGTTGCCGCCACCCGTGGTTCTGGTCGGGATGTCGCCGGTGGTTCCGGTTTCTGTTTCCGTTCCAATGCTTGCTGTTGCTGCATTGACAAACTTCTTATTGGTTACATCTGCACTTGTTACCGTGTAAGTTGCCTTCAGGGTAACTGCTTCGCCAACCTTTAAGGTTGCGATTGTTGCTGTACCATTTGCATTCAGCATATAACCGCTGCCTGCCTTTAACTCAGCACCGCTTAACAGATCTGCTACAACGATGTCATTCAAAGTCTGATTTCCGGTATTCTCTACCTTGATGTCAAACTCTGCTGTTTCACTGCTGCGGAAGTATCCTCTGGACGGAAGATTGGTGACGGTCTTGGTTACCTTCCAGTTTGCATCTGCATCAACCTTCGGGATATCCGGGGTCTCGCCTTCTTCCTTCTTCGGATTATCCGGATTCTGCGGATCAGTCAGTTCTGCGACTGCCACGTTCTTGAAGTGTTCTTTGCGTAAATCTGTTTCGGTTACAGTATGCTCAGCCTTAATTGTAATCGATGCGTTTTCTGCAAGGCCATGCACAACTGCTGCTGCCAGTCCGGTTGCAGCGTCTGTAGTTACATCGTAGCCAGCACCCTCCAGAATGGTGGTGTTCTCTAACTGATCCACTACACGGAAGTTTCCTAATACGGTATTGCCGGTATTGGTTACCGTAATATCGAAGGTCACTTTCTCGCCTGCTGCATACTTGCCATCTACTGCTGCAGCTTTACTGGTTACAGTTTTCTGTACCTGCACTCCCTTAGTCGGGATGGTATCGGTCTCTGCCGGATTCTCCGGTCCTTCCGTTTCCTTATCAGGATCTGTCGGATCCGGAACCTTGGAAGTAACCGTTACAGTATTCTTAAAGTTCTTATTCGCAACATCTGCCCTGGTTACCACATGGCTTGCGGTAATGGTTATCTCAGCGTTAAGCGGCAGATCTGCGATCACTGCCTTGTTGTTATCTACAGCATAACCTGCGCCTGCTTCAATGGTAGTATCTGCCAGCTCATCGGTTACCGTAACTTTGCTCAGTGCAAGGTTTCCGGTATTCTTAACCTTAATCTCGAAACGGACAGTGTCACCTTCTACGAAACCTTCTCCGCCTGCCGGAAGATTGGTTACGGTCTTGGTAATTTCCATAGCCGGTCTTCTGGAATCAATGGCGATCGGATCGGTCTCATCTTCTCCAGTTACCTTGCCATCCGGTTTCTTCGGGTTCTCGGTCTTTGCTGTTGCGGTTGCTTTGTTTGTAAAGCTTGTGTTGCCAAGATCTGCTGCTTTTACTGTGTAAGTTGCTTTCACATCAACCGAAGCACCTGCTGTTAATACAGCGATGGTTGCGGTTCCGTCTGCATTCACAGTATACTCACCTGTATTGGCAACAATGGTTGCACCGTTTAACTCGTCTTTTACAATTACGTCTTTCAGATCCGTATTACCAGTGTTGGTTACCTTGATGTTAAATTCCATCACATCGCCAAGCTCAAATACAGTCTTCGGAGCGGTCGGAGCCTTGACAGTCTTTTCAACTTTCAGTCCATCTTCATAGATGTGGAAGTCTGCCGGGATCCAGGTAATCTTATAGTTTGCATTTGCTGCTGTGTCAGTCTCCGTAACTTCAACTGCATCTTTGTAAGTACCTCTTGCCTCATCCCTGCCAGCCCTCGGTCTGGTTACCTTGAAAGCAAGCTTATCACCCACTACTACTTCACCGCTTGTTACGGTTGCGCCAAAAGCAGCTGCCGGACGGATCCATCTCATAATTCTCGTCACAACACCAGGAGTAGAGATATAGTCTTCCGGATCAGCCTCACCAACATACTTGGATGCTTCATCTGCAGTAATGGTGATTTCTCTCGGATCTACCGTTAAGGTTCCCTCAACTTTGTCAATCTCGTAGTTGTCTGCCTTGGTGCCATCATTCAGCGTGTAAGTAAAGGTGTTCTTACTATAGTCAGCATTGGTCTGGCTTCCGGTCACCTTGTAGGTTGCACCTTCGCCATCCACAAAGCCATCTCCGGATACTGCTACGAAATCGTTGGTCAATGCGGTTCCATCATAAACCTTTTCAGCATCTGCACTGGTCAGGGTAACATCACGTTTTGTGATCGTCAGCTTACCGTCTTCTTTCACTACAAACTCTACATTGGCAAAGTTGCCATTGCTGTTTGCGAAGTTCTCCGCTTTCAGACCCATATTGTAAGTGTCAGCATCCGTTCCCTTCGCATCTGCCTTTCCGCTGAAAGTAATATCCTTTTCCGTATACAGGCTGCCTGCCGGAATCGTTACATCATAACCAGTTACGCTATGCTCATCTCCGTCGTACTTAACGGTTTCAGTGTGACCCTTGATAGTAACGGTAATCTTTTCAGTTACCGGAGTAACTTCCAGTTTGCCATAGACTAGTTCAATGTCGTAGTTTTCAGGCTTGGTATTTCCATTCAAATTGTAGGTGAATGTATTTTCACTCGTACCAACCTTTGTCTGGCTTCCGGTTACTTTGTAGGTTGCACCTTCGCCTTCTGCAAAACCATCTCCGGCAGTTACGGTTACGGTCTGCGCTGTTAATGCTTCACCGTCATACACCTTGCTTGCATTTGCACTGGCCAGCGTCACTTTACGCTTTTCAATGGTCAAGTTACCATCCACAATCACGAATTTTACTTTTTCAAAGCTTGCATTTATGTTATGGAAATCAGCTTCTTTCAATTCCATATCGTAAGTGCCAGCATCGGTTGCCTTCACCTCTGCATTGCCTGTAAACGTAAAATCTGCTTCGTGATAGAGAGGATTACTGATATTTGTTACTGTGTAACCAGCTACTGTATGCTCCGTACCATTGTACAAGAAGCTTCCGCTCTGTTCTGTGATAGTTACGACTACTTCATCTTTCGTAGCAGTTACAATCAACTTACCTTCATGCTTACTGATCTCATAGTTATCTGCATTGGTTCCAGCGTTTAAAGTGTAAGTAAAGGTATTATCACTGGTTCCGGCAATTGTCTGTGTACCAGTTACCTCGTACGTTGCGCCCTCACCGTTTGCAAATCCATCTCCACCAACGGTTATCTCGCTGTTGGTCAGCGGCGTTCCATCATATACCTTGCTGGCAGTTGCACTGGTCAGAGTCACTGTACGTTTCTGAACTGTCAGCACAATATCATTCTGGATTACAAAGGTTACGTTTGCAAAGTTTTCGTTGGTATTCACAAACTCTGCTGCGTTTAATTTTGTTGTATAAGAACCAGCATTCTTACCGGTTGCAGAATCTTTCGCTCCATTAAACTGAACATTGGAAGTTTCATAAAGCGAGTTATCGGCAGCTATCTCATAACCGCTTATGGTATACTCTTCGCCATCATATTTCTCTGCGCGACTATGTCCTGTAATGGTTACGGTAACTTTCTCCTTTACCGGAGTAACAGTCAGATTTCCACAAACTTTGGTGATCGCATAGTTGGTACTCTTTGTGCCCTCGTTCAGCTGATAGGTGAAAGTGTTCTTACTTGTACCTTTGTTCAGCTGACTGCCAGTAACACTGTAAGTTGCTCCATCGTTTCCTACAAATGCTCCCGTCGTTACGGTCACGTTTTTGTTGGTTAACTCAGTTCCATCGTAAACCTTTTCAGCATCTGCACTGGTCAGAGTAATCTCAACCGGTTTAATTACCAGTTCACCAGGATCTACCACATTAAAGGTTACATTGGTAAAGTTCGTGTTGATATTTTCAAACTGAGCCGCTGCAAGTGTACCTGCATATGTACCTGCATCAATTTCTTTGATCGTTGCATTGCCGGTAAACTTGATGGAAGAATCGTTCAGCGGGTAATTTGCATTATCAGCTGTGGCGGTATAACCCGTTACAGATTTTTCCGTTGCGTCGTAAGTTGCCTCAGCATGCTTACCACGAATGGTTACAACTACCGGAGTTTCAATCGCACGAACGGTCAGGTCTCCCAGGTCTTCTCTAAATTCATAGTTATCTGCGTTGGTTCCCTGAGTCAGGCTATAACGGAAATGGTTTTTACTGCTTCCGCTTTCAGTCTGAGAACCATATACATTGTAAGTTGCGCCTTCTCCATTTGCAAAACCATCACCACTTACGGTCACATTTTTTGCTGTCAGCGGAGTACCGTCATAATCCTTACTTGCAGAAGCACTAGTCAGAGTTACTTTACGTTTTTCAATGGTAAGCTTGCCATCTACAATCACAAACGTTACTTTCGTGAAGTTCTGATTCGTATTCCGGAAATCAGCAGGGGTCAGTTCCATGTCATAGCTTCCGGCATTGGTTCCCTTAACCTCTGCTTTTCCGCGGAAAGTGAAGTCTTTTTCCGTATACAGCTTACTGCTGATAGACTGAACAGCATAACCGGTTACGGTTTTCTCCGTTCCATCGTAGGTTTCTGTACCACTGCTTTCCTTAATGGTTACTACAACTTCATCTGCAGTTGCTGCAATTGTCAGCTTGCCTTCCACTACGCTGATCTCATAGTTGTCCTTGCTGGTATTGCTCTTCAGCGTATAGGTAAAGGTATTATCCGTTTCACCAACCTCGGTCAGGCTTGCAAAATCACTGTAGTCTGCACCCTCGTTTTTTGCGAATCCATCACCCGTTACCTCAACGGTTTCTTTCTTTAATGCTGTTCCATCGTAAGCTTTGGAATCGCTTCCACTTGTCAGGGTTACGCTGCGTTTCTGAATTACTAACTGTCCATCCTCTACAACGAATGTTACATTCGGGAAGTTAGAGGTATTCGTATTTGTAAAGTCAGATGGGCTCAGATTCATATTGTATGTTCCGGCATTCGTGCCCTTAACCTCTGCGCTTCCACTAAAGGTGAAATCGTTGACCGTATACAGCGGATTGGTGATGCTCTCTACGGTATAACCCGTTACTGTTTTCTCTGTACCATCGTATTTTACAGTGCCACTGTTTTCTTTGATGGTAACGGTCACAGTTTCAGTAACCGGAGTCACCTTCAGTTTGCCATAGACTGGTGTAATCTCATAGTTACCTGCATTTACTCCGTTTGCAAATTCATAGGTAAATGTATTGTCTACTTCACCAACATTCGTTATGGTTCCGGTTACATCATAGCTCGGTGCTTCATTCGTTACAAATCCATCACCGCTTACCGTCACAATGCTATTGGTTAATGCTGTTCCATCATAAACCTTTTCATCATCTGCACTGGTCAGGGTAACGTTTCTCTTTGTAATCGTTAACTCACCATCAGAAACAAGTACAAAACTTACTTTCTGGAAGGTGTTATTATCCTTGTTTGTAAACTGGCTTGCATCCAGTCCCATCGGATATTCACCGGCGTTTTTCTCCGTCACCTTAGCATTTCCGCTGAATGTAAAGTCTGCAGCAGAATACAGGCTACTTGCATCTGCACCTGCACATTCTACAACGTAAGTATAGCCCTCTGCCGTTTTCGCAATACCGTCATATTTCTCGTTGGTCTTATTACCAGTGATCTTTACAACAATTTCATTGGTAACCGGAGTAACTTTCAGTTCTCCCATCGTGGTCTGTACGTCGTAGTTGTTTATTACAGAAGGATCCAGTGTGAAATTAAATGTGTTGGTAGACGTGCCAACTTCTGTCTGAGTACCAGTTACCTTGTAAGTAAGCTTGTCAGCATCTGCAGCTACCAGACCATCGATCGTCAGATTGGTTGCTGTCAGTGCCTTACCGTCATAAATCTTATTAGCGGATGGGCTGGTCAGTTTCAGAAGCTTCTTGCCAATTTCCAGGGTATTGTCCTGAATTACGAAGGTAACCCTACTAAAGTTCGCATTGTCATTTCTAAAATCAGTCGCTGACAATGCCATATTATACGTTCCGGCATTGGTTCCGGATACTGTCTGATGCGCAGTATCACCAACAAAGGTGAAATCATTTTCATGATACAGGTTGTTGCTGATAGATACTACATCATATCCGCTCACCGTATGCGCTGTTCCGTCGTATGTTACTGTGTCACCGTGTTCCCTAATGGTAACGACTACTTCGCTGTCATTCGCAGTAACGATTAATATTCCTTCCTCAGTAGTAATGTTGTAGTTCCCTGCTTTGGTGTTATCATGAAGTGTGTATGCCGGTTCAGCAAATGTATTGTCGCTAGATCCAACTACTGTCTGGCTTCCGGTTACATGATAGTCTGCACCTTCTCCGTCTGCGAACCCATCACCGGTTACCGTAACCTCTGAATTCGTCAGCGGTGTTCCGTCATAAGACTTGGAAGCTGCAGCACTTGTCAGAACTACATTACGTTTCGTGATGGTCAGTTCACCATCGGTTACACGAAACTGTACATTAGTAAAGTTGCTGTTGATATTATGGAAAGATTCCGGAGTAAGTCTCATCGGATAAGGAATTGCCCTTGCATCAGTACCTGTCGCGGTATCGCTGCCAGGTGTTACAAGTGCCACATTCGCAGCAGTGTACTTTCCGTTTCCGCCCTCAATATTGGTTACAGTATATCCGGTCGTGGTCTGCTCACTTCCGTTATACATCTTAGACTCTTTCTTACCAACAATCGTTACCGTTACCAAGTCATTAATCGGATTAATGATTAATTTTCCCGGAAGTGCTGCTGCAACAATATGCTGTTCATCAATCAGTTTGCCTACTGGCTCACCAGCAAATACTGCATCGTACTCTCCAGCATCTGTACCAGATGCGCCTGCTGTTACTCCAGTAATCGTAACTCCTGTATTGGTATCGGTTCTGGTATAACCAGATACGCTCTTTTCTGTACCATCATAAGTGTATGTCTCACTGTTTGCCTGCAGTGTTACATTCTTATAATAATAGAAATTAATCTCATCCGGAGCGGTACCGACGATATGCGTCTTGGTTGCATCGTCTGTAGCTACATGCGTATATCCAGAAATATCCGGTGCATTTTCTGTAACCTCGGTTCCCCAGGTACTTGTCTTTGTAGTCGGATCCTGTACCTTCTCAGATGTGCCATTCAGAAGGTAATTTACCGTGTAGGACTTCTGCTGCGGTGTCCAGTTTGCCGTAAGCTTTACATTCTTTTCCGGCATTACAAAACTATCGTCTGCATGATATGTCTTGCTTCCATCTTCGGAATAAGTCCAGCCTGCAAAGTCATAACCTGTCTTTGTCGGTTCTGTGGCTACAACGACTACCGTAGAACCCACATTCTTAAACCATTTTGTCTGAGCGCTTCCCCAAGTACCGCCATTCAAATCATAATCTACATAATATCCAGCTACATACTTTGCATAGAAATTTACATTATGATCTGTGATGGTATACGGAAATGTAACAGCCTCACCTGATAATGTTTCATTATCATACCATCCCAGGAAGGTATATGTTACTCCGTTTACAGTCTTTGTAGCCGGGTACTTACTTGCGGTCGGGCTCGTCTGATCATTTTTATAATAAGAACGAGCCTCTGCGTATTCATATCCGGTCTGTCCGGCATTCCAAAGCCAGTAATTCGCTGTATAAACGTCTTTTACTTTGATTTCAACCGTACAGTCTACATGCTTATCCGGATTCGTGCCATTGTCCTTGGAAATTTTATAAGGCTTAAGCTTGATGGATTCGATATCATCTTCTGTGATTGTTTTTCCATGCTCTCGTTCTATTTCTGCCTTATATGCCTCAAAAATCGTATTCCAGTCAGATGCATAGGTTCCTTTCTTCGTAATTTCCAGGCTGCTACCGGTTGTTCCATTCGGCCATTTCACTACACGACTGGAAACGCTATCCAGCATATTTTTATTATTTTCCCAGGTACCATTGGTAACCACAATCTCGCCTGTACCAATGTTGCGTCCCCATACCGACGTATCATTTGATTTTGGGTCAGCTGTCGGAGTAGTTAAATAATAAAACTGTGCATCTTCCGTTGTAGTTGCCTGGATTACTGTAATCTCTTTCGCTGCACTAAATCGATTTCCTGCATGATCTACGGCCCATACCGTGATTCTTGCAGCTCCAAGCTTTCTTCCGGTTACCATACCGGTTTCATCTACAGTCAGAATACTTTCGTCTGAAGACTCCCAGGTAAGTGTTGCAGCACCGGTGGCCGGCTGAAGATTTGCCGTTAATTGAACCCGTCCAAATAATTTTACTTCGTTTTCACCAGTTAAGGTCACTCCGGTGATTGGATCTGCGGTAACGGTAATGGTCGCCGTGTCTTTTTTCCAACCCCAGTCATAATACTCATAAGTGATCGTTGCCGTTCCGACTCCAACCGCTGTTACCGTAGCAGCCTGTCCGTTTCCGGTCACCGTCAAAGCGTTCGTATTCGAAGATGACCAGCTTTGATAATACCCGCTCTTGTCACTTCTAAGCGTCTGTGTCTGACCAATCTTCATAGTATCATTATAGTTTTTAATAGAAGCTGCCATAACACCACTCGACGCTGCCACCGCATAAATCGTAAAGTGCTCTGCCTTGAATCCAACTTCCTCTACAGCCGCATCCTCTACGTTCTGCTCACTGACGGTCTCAAGCTTCAGCTCGCCTGCCTCAACCTCTGCTGCATTCTCTGCGCTCAGCTGGGTCTTGCTGGTATCGTCTACTGCTACGATCTCGACCTTATCGGAAGCCTCGGTCATTTCCTGGATCGGAGCACCGGTGAAGGTTACGTCTACATAGCCGCTCTCGGACCAGCTGTTGCTGAGTTTCTTCCCATTATAAAGGAGATTGATATCGTATGCTAATACGCTGTGAACGGTTGTGCCCTCGGCCTCGCTGTCCATCTTCTCTTTGATGGTATCGCCCAAAGCGTCGGTCACTTCGGTTACGGAAAGCTCGGTGCCTTCCGGAAGAATACCTTCCTCTGCGTGCAGGCTGATGGTCACGCCTTCGCTGCTCACATAGGATGCGCTGAATTCCGGATGTGCCACGCCCACGGTTTCTTCCAGGCTTGCCACGATCTCCAGATCTTCGGTAACGGCTTCTACTGCATAGACATGCTCATGCTGCTCCAGATCGGATGCGCTTGCCACATCTGCTGCGTCTGCCTCTTCCAGAGGTTCGCCGTTGGCGGTTACTTCGGTGATCTCGTAGCCTACCTGCGGGTCTACTGCAAAGTACAGGGTCTCGCCTTCATTTACGGTGTGTGCGCCTTTGATCGTTGCTGCACCTACCGGATCTACGGAGTAATCTACGCTGTACTGGCCCTCTACTGCTGCCTCACCGGTCAGGTCCTCGGCCTTTACCACATACGCTCTTGCGTTTGCGCTGCCCCAGATGGTTACGGTATTGTATGCCTTACCATTCAGCTCGCCTGCCAGTTCAATGGAGTCATCCTCCAGGAACTGCTCGTCGTTGTCAAAACCAATATTCTCGCTGCCGCCGTTGCCTGCCGGCTGTTCTCCAGTTGTTTCATCCGGAGCGGTAACGTCTTCGGTCGGAGCCTCAGTCTCATCGGTGAGCTCTCCGTCTGTCTCATCGGCTGCGGTGGTCTCGTCTGCCTGAGTCTCGTCTGCAATGGTTCCCTCCGTGCTGTCATCAGCAACGGTTTCTTCTGCGGTAGTCTCTACAGGAGCCTCTGTTTCTTTTTCCGGCTCCTCTGCTTCGGTCTCTTCCTCAGCGTCTGCTGCCGGAGCTTCCACTGCTGCTTCTGCGCTGGTGCTTACACGGAATACCTTCTTTGCGGAGATGGATGCGCTTGCGCTTCCCTCTTCCGGAGTAAGCTCAATTTCTTCCTCAGCCTCTTCTGCTGCCTCGGTTTCCGGCTCAGTTTCTGCTTCGGTCTCGGCTGCTGCGGAGGTTTCTGTCTCAGCAGCTTCCTCTGCGCCGGTGGTCTCCTCTGCCTCGCCGTTCTCGGAAGCGTTCTCGCTCTCGGTTACGTCTGCTTCGGTCTCGGCTGCTTCGGTTTCGTCAGAAGCGCTCTCGGCTTCAGAGGTCTCGCCTTCCGGCTTTACAACCTCTGCCTGCGGCTTCTTTTCATCGTCCACCATGGTGGTGCCGCTGTAGTCTTCCGCGTTCTCCACACCCTCTGCATCTTCGATGTTAGTGGTGTTCGGATTTACGGTGACACGTGCAGTTTCATATCCGCTTACGTTTGCGCGGAAGGTTACTGCCATGTCGCTCTCGTTGATGAACAGGAATACCACATCGTCGGTACCTGCGTTGTAGAATACCTGCAGATCTGTATGCTCTGTTGCATAACTGCTGTCGATATCTACATCGAGCTGATACACCTTTCCGGCCTTGCTTCCTATCAGCTTTTCATAGGAAGTCTTAAGGCTCTTTTGTTTTGCTTTCAGCTCCAGGGATGAAAAATCGAACACATCTCCACTTTCCAGAGCTGCGCTGATCGCATCCTCAAGTTCGCTGCTGTTAAGCAGGAACAGAGAGCTTTCTTCTTCGCCTGCCGCGAACGCCACGGTCAGGTTGGTGCCAAAGTTGGTCACAACCATGGCTACCGTCAGCATAAACGCCACGATGCGTTTATACTCGTGCCTGATGACTTTTCTCAGGCCCAGTGTTTTCGCTTCGAGTCCCTTCATACTTCTCTCTCCTTTTCCCTTTATTTTTTGCTATCTAAATGTAAGGATAACGTTTTTCAGACAACTGTTTCATTGTCATCTTCAGTATACTCTTTTAAGCGTTACAAGAACTGTTATTTTCCATATTTTTCCTTAATTTTTTCTGATCCTTCCGCAATTTCCAGCTCCTTGACATTCTTTCCCATGTTTCTTTTCAGGCTGTCTCCACTCACTGCCAGTGCCGGTCTGCATGCGTAATATACATCAATTTTCCGGCGCCGGTTCACCGCCCGGAAGTTCCTGCATACACGCTCTGCCGCGATCTTACAGCCGTCCTGGTCTGTGCTGGTGACCAGCACCAGGAACTGATTTTTGCCGTAGCGGGTGTACAGATCGGATCTGCGCACCGAACGGATAATGGAGCGTTCCAGTCTCTGCCGTACCTCCTCCAGCTGCTCGGAGGATTCCAGAGGCTCGCCGTCCCGGTCAAGCAGGGTAAAGAGCACCAGATGGGCCCTGGTATCTTCCCGTCCCAGCACCCAGACGATATACCGGTAAATATCGATGAAGGTCAGGTAATCGCACCGGGTTGCGCCGAACACATTGGGATCCGGTCTCAGGTGCTGCTGGATTTCTTCTATATTATTCATCTCGTACTGGATCATATTGCGGATTGCCCGGTAATGCTCCATCATCTCCTCCGACATGCGGATGCCGTATTCCTGCTGGGATTCCCTGGCGATCTGCTCATAATACTCCACAGCCAGCTTATATTCCTTCATGGCCGTCAGACACTCCAGCTTGACCAGCTGCCATTCCTCGTAGGGATAGCGGCTGAGTGCCTGCTCACAATACGGAAGCAGCTCTGCATAGCGGTTCTGCTTTTTCAAAAGCCTGCTCAGCTCTCTCAGCACCTTAAAGTAAAGCTCCTGATACTTCCAGTTCGCAGCTGCCACCCAGTCATCCGCGATCATCAACGGAAGAAATTCGCCTTTATAGATCCTGCATGCCTCCTCCAGAAGCTCTACCTCCTTCAACGGATCCTTTTCTTCCAGTGCTGCCATGACCTGCTTCTGGAACACCTCTACATCAAGCTCCACATCTACATGCTCCGCTGCCCACATGTATATGCCGCCTTTGGTGGAAATATACTCGCCATCGGGAAGACCGGCTGCCACCAGGCTTTTTCTCAGCCGGAAGATCATGGCACGCAGGGAATTGGCCGCCTGCTCTATGTCGCTGTCCCCGTAGAGCTGCTCCAGCAACCGGGTTCTCCGGATGCCCTCTCCGCGGCTGTAGATGAGAAGCATCAAAAGATGCAGCATCTTACTGCTGAGACTCTTTCCCAGAAGAAGCGGCTGTCCCTGATAGGTCATGCTGAATCCTCCAAGCATCTGTATGTAAATGACATTCGGATCATTCTGAAAGTTCTTTCCGGATACTTCTTCCCGTTTTGCTTCTGTTATTTCCCCCATTTTTAAAGCTCCTGTTTCCGTTATATTTTTTATCGCATTATCATGCACTTTTTCCTTTTTCATAACGCACGCCTCCCTTTCTACTCACTATAGCAAGTAAAAGTACCGGATGCAAGTACTTCGCCCCAATCGGTCAAACTTCGGCAAAATTGGTATTTTTTCGGGTGAAAAAGAATGTGACTTGGGGACGTAATTTCCTATCATACAAAAAAAGCACCCGCAGAGACGATATCCCGCGAGTGCCTTTCTGACTTTTTATATATTTGTGCGTTATTTGCAGACGTTATTTATGCCAGCTCTTCCTGCTGCTCCTCCAGTGCCGCTGTCGCGTACTTTTCAAGGATCACAGACTGGATCATATCGCGGGTTCCCGAATTGATCGGATGTGCGATATCACGGTACTCGCCATCTGCTGCCTTGCGGCTCGGCATAGCGATGAACAATCCCTTCTCACCTTCAATGACTTTGATATCATGGACAACAAATTCGTTATCTATGGTAATGGAAACGATTGCTTTCATTTTCCCTTCTTTTTCGATTTTCCTCACTCTCACATCTGTTATCTGCATGTGGAACCCCTCCCCCGTTTTGATGAAGCCGTCCGGGAAAAGCCCGAAGGCCTGTCCCGGTCAGCTCTGCCTGTTTTCATGATGTCGAAACGATGCCGCCCTGCCGGCTGTCCTGCCGGACCCCTTACAGGGTATAGCGCTCGTTTTTCTCGATAACGATCTTAATATCATCCGGCGTACCGATATAGGTCGTGTTGGCACGGATGGTATCGCGGCTCTCTACGATGCAGTTCTCGATAACAGTGTTGTCGCCAATATAAACATCGTTCAGGATGATGGAATTCTTGATCACGCAGTTGTTTCCAACATATGCTTTCTTGAAGAGAATGGAGTTTTCTACGGTTCCGTTGATGATAGATCCGCTGGAAATCAGGCTGTTCTTCACCAGTGCGCCCGGATTGTATTTTGCCGGCGGAAGGTCATCCACCTTGGAGTATACATCCGGATATTCCTTGAAGAAATAGTTGCGTACCTCCGGCTTTAAGAAGTCCATATTGGTCTTGTAGTAGGACTCTACAGAAGCGATATTGCTCCAGTAGGAATTCAGCTTGTATGCATAGATACGTTTTAAGTTTTTGTAACGCACCAGGATATCGCGTACAAAGTCTACGCGGTCTTCTGCCGCGCAGCGCTCAATGAGCTCGATCAGCTGGCGTCTGCGGATCACATAAATACCGCAGGAAATGGTGCTGGAGGTGGAAACCATAGGCTTCTCATCGAAGTCGATGATGCGGCCATCGTCGTTTAACTTCACCTGGCCAAAGCGGGTGATGTCCTCTGTCTCCGGCATATCCTTGCAGACTACGGTAATGTCTGCCTTCTTTTCAATGTGATATTCCAGAACCTTGTTGTAGTCCAGCTTGTAGATACCGTCGCCGGCAGCAATGACCACATAAGGCTCATGGCTGTTCTTTAAAAAGGTGAGATTCTGATAAAGGGCATCTGCGGTGCCGCGGTACCAGTCACTGTTCTCTGCGGTGATGGTTGGAGTGAATACATAAAGTCCGCCCTGTTTTCTTCCGAAATCCCACCACTTGGAGGAGCTTAAATGCTCGTTTAAGGAACGGGAGTTGTACTGGGTAAACACCGCCACGTTCTGGATATGGGAGTTGCTCATGTTGCTGAGCGCAAAGTCAATGCTGCGGTAGCTGCCTGCAACCGGCATTGCGGAAATCGCGCGCTTGTTGGATAATTCCCGCATTCTCTTACTGTTTCCGCCTGCTAATACAATACCAATCGCTTTCATCGTACGCCACCTGCCTTTATAATGTAGTCTCCGCTTGCCAGTGCTCCGTCGGTATAGTCCTCCGGAGTGGTGACGCCGGAAATTGCGGTATTCTTACCAATTTTTACATGATCCGGGATCACGCTGTGCTCACCAATGGTAACCAGGTCGAACTGGTAAACCTTCGGGTCGTATTTGCTCGGTGCGTACTCGCCCACACCAAGCTCGGAGCCCTCGCCCACTGTGGTATCTTCTGCCACGATCGCTTTGTTTACTTTTGCGCCTGCTTTGATATGGCAGTCGCGCATGATGATGGAATCGTGTACCTCTGCTCCCGGCTCAATGGTAACGCCCGCGCCAATGACCGAATTGGTAATGGTTCCATGCACCTCGGTACCCTCACCGATGATGCTCCGGTCGATGACTGCATCTGCTGCCACATACTGTGGCGGGATGATATCGCTCTTGGTATAAATCTTCCAGTATTCCTCGTAAAGGTTGAACTCCGGAATGATATCGATGAGCTCCATGTTTGCCTCCCAGTAGGAGCCGAGGGTTCCGACATCCTTCCAGTAGCCGTTGTACTCGTAGGCAAAGATACGTTCCTGCTTCTCATGGCAGTACGGAATGACATGCTTACCAAAGTCACAGCCAGGCTCTTCCGACATGGCAATGAGCGCTTCCTTCAGCGCCTTCCAGCTGAATATGTAGATTCCCATGGAAGCCAGGTTGCTGCGCGGATTTGCCGGCTTCTCCTCAAACTCGGTGATACGGTTATTCTCATCGGTGATCACGATACCGAAGCGGCTTGCCTCTTCGATCGGAACCGGCATACATGCGATGGTGACATCTGCGTTGTTTGCTTTGTGATATTCCAGCATAACCTCATAATCCATCTTATAGATGTGGTCGCCGGAAAGGATCAGAACGTAGTCCGGATTGTAGCTTTCCATGTACTCCAGGTTCTGATAAATGGCGTTCGCGGTACCGGTATACCAGTCACTGCCCTTGCTTCGCTCGTACGGCGGAAGAATGGTAACTCCTCCGACATTACGGTCCAAGTCCCACGGAATGCCAATTCCGATGTGACTGTTCAGACGTAATGGCTGATACTGTGTTAAAACGCCAACTGTGTCAACGCCAGAATTGATACAGTTGCTGAGCGGAAAATCGATAATTCTGTATTTGCCGCCAAACGATACTGCCGGTTTTGCGACTTTTTGTGTTAATACTCCAAGGCGGCTGCCCTGTCCCCCTGCCAAAAGCATGGCAATCATTTCCTTTTTAATCACGTTATCACCTCGCTGTAGTTTTCTTGTGCCTATTATTATACCACGCATTTCAGAGAAAGTGAACAAATAATTGTATTATTTTCAATAATTTTTGTACATTTTCCGACACTTTTTGCGTATTTTTTGCATTTGTCAATATATGGTATATTGAGAATTGGGTAACACAATTTATCCGATTTTGTACTGCCGTTTCCGGATAGAGCCGAAAATACGCGTATTTCGATATTTTTCTTGAATCACCTTATAAAATGAAGTATAATCTTGTTTAAGTATGCAAATAATAATATATTCTGTTAAAAGATTGAAAAGAATGCAGATCAAAGGAGAAGTATTATGGATTTAGTTACTGTAAGAGAACTGTATAAAAACCGGGAAGCTTACCTGGATAAAGAGGTTTCTGTCGGCGGCTGGGTGCGCAGCGTGCGTGCTTCCAAGGCCTTTGGCTTTATCGTAGTCAGCGACGGAACCTATTTTGAGACCCTTCAGGTCGTTTATCATGACAACATGGCAAACTTTGCCGAGATCAGCAAATTAAACGTAGGCGCTGCCATCATCGTAAAGGGTACCCTGGTTGCTACCCCGGATGCAAAACAGCCGTTTGAGATCCAGGCTGTAGAGGTTGCTGTAGAGGGTCCGTCTGCTCCGGATTACCCGCTGCAGAAAAAGCGCCACACCCTGGAATATCTGCGTACCATCACACATCTGCGTCCGCGCACCAACACCTTCCAGGCTGTATTCCGCGTACGTTCCCTGATCGCATACGCAATCCATCAGTATTTCCAGGAGCGTGATTTCGTTTATGTTCACACTCCGCTCATCACCGGAAGTGACTGCGAGGGTGCCGGTGAGATGTTCCAGGTAACCACCATGGATTTAAACAACATCCCGAAGACTGAGGACGGTGCTGTTGATTTCACCAAAGATTTCTTTGCAAAACCGACCAACTTAACCGTAAGCGGTCAGTTAAACGGCGAAACCTACGCCATGGCATTCCGCAACATCTACACCTTCGGACCAACCTTCCGCGCTGAGAATTCCAACACGACCCGCCACGCTGCCGAATTCTGGATGATCGAGCCGGAGATGGCCTTCGCTGATCTGGACGACAACATGGAGGTTGCCGAGGGCATGTTAAAATATGTCATCCGCTACGTTTTAGAGCATGCTTCGGAGGAGATGGCTTTCTTCAACAGCTTCATCGACAAGGGACTGTTAGACCGCCTCAACAATGTTGTGAACTCCGAGTTTGGCCGCGTTACCTACACCGAGGCCGTTAAGATCCTGGAGGAGCACAACGACCAGTTTGACTACAAGGTATCCTGGGGCTGCGACCTTCAGACTGAGCATGAGC
>OKRR01000732.1_pt1 | contig 35308 bp, 28 predicted proteins | sample 1601211 | NCBI WGS metagenome assembly OKRR01 (sample SAMEA3541525, study PRJEB24748) | human gut metagenome | biome: human gut; feature: human-associated habitat; material: faeces | place: China | collected 2012
ACTCGTTTTTGGATTGCTGGTCAAAAACCAACTGTACACCGGCGAAAAGCTGGACACCGAATATAATATTGAGTCGAACTGACATTCGGTTATACGTAAAATATACCGAAGGTCTGTTAAAGTTACCCTTTTTTCTGAAAAACATATCAAAATCTTCTTCAAAAAGTTCTTGACATATCACCAGAATGCTTTTGTCTTGTTTACACTGGTTTCGAAAGGTCCCATCCAGTGCTCTTAATATAGGATAAACTATGACGCTGGGTGAGAGTCAAGCAGATTGGCATCAAAACGGGAATAAATTTAGACTTGAACAATAGTATATTTTATAGTATTATAAAGTATAAAGAAGCTGAAATAAAAATAACGGTAAATGAATAAGAACAGGAGATGAGAAATGGCAGCCATAGATTTAATCGTACTGGGAATGATTAAGGCGCAGCCTCAGAGCGCCTATGAATTGCAGAAGAACGTGGAGTACCGGAATATTTCCAAATGGGTAAAGGTCAGCACTCCGTCCATTTACAAAAAAGTTGTGCAAATGGAGGAAAAAGGCTATATCAGAGGGAAGACCGTTAAAGAGGGAAAGATGCCGGAAAAGACGGTTTATCAGATCACAGAGACAGGAGAAGAGTTTTTTCTGAAGCTGATGGAGGAGACGGCCCGGCAGCCAATCCGGCTTTTTCTGGACTTTAATGCGGTCATCATGAGCCTCAATCTCGTTTCTGAGCAGGAACGCAGAGAGCTGACCGGGCGCATGGAACAGGAAATTGAAGTCATGCAAAAAACCGTTGCGGACAAGCAGGCGGAGAGAACGAATGTGCCGCTGACCGGAAGGTCAATACTGGAGCAGCAGTATCTGCTGTTCGATGCACTTGCCAAATGGATGAAGGGATTCCGGGAGGAATATCTGGAGGAGGAGAAATAATTACTGTAGATAAAGGTGATTTTTTAAAACAAAGGAGGAACTTGATGTTCGAATCGAGATGCGGAGTTTGTTGTGACAGTTGTGAAAGAAGAGAGAAGGTACATTGTAAGGGCTGTATTAATATGGAAAAAACCTTCTGGGGCGGAGTCTGTGAAGTGAAAGTCTGCTGCGAGGGAAAGGAACTGAACCACTGCGGCGAATGTCCCGATTTTCCATGTACGATGCTGGCTGAGATGGGAACAGATCAGGGGTATGACCCGGAACCCCGCCTGACACAGTGCAGAAAATGGGCAGAGGAAGGACATGTTTAAAATAGGCGAATTCTCCAAATTGACCCAGGTATCAATCAGGATGCTCCGGTATTATGACGAGACGGGACTGCTGAAACCGGCTCAAACCGATGCCTGGACCGGTTACAGAATGTATTCGTCGACGCAGATTCCCATACTGAATAAAATTATTTATCTCCGGGACAGCGGTTTTAATGTTGCCGAAATTGCCGCGGCTTTAGACAATGCAGACGATACTGCCATTGCAGGTCTGCTTTCCCGTAAATATACGGAAATTGAGCAGTCTATACGGGCGGAGCAGGAAAAACTGAAGAAAATAGAGCTGGCAGAATGTGAAATCCTGAAGGGCAGGAAAAACGGAATGCATTATAATGTCGCGATAAAATCCATCCCTGCCTGTCACGTTCTTTCCCTGAGGAAAATCATACCGGATTATTATGCTGAAGGGGATATGTGGCAGGAAATGAGCAGATATGCCGCAAAACATCAGATACCCGTATCAGGTGTGACTTTTTCTATTTACCATGACACGGAGTATAAAGAAAAGAACGTTGATGTTGAACTGTGCGCCGCCGTCAGAACGGCGGGGGAAAATACGGAAGGTTTTACGTACCGTATAACAGAACCTGTGCCGTATATGGCCTCCACAATGGTATACGGGGCATTTTCTAATATTGCAGGAGCTTATCTGTCTTTTGCCGGGTGGCTTCAGGAGGACGGCAGATACAGGATGAGCGGTCCGAACAGACAGATTGTCCACCGGGGGCCCTGGAATGAGGCAGAGCCGGAGAATTATCTGGTGGAAATACAGATTCCGATAGAGAAGATTTAAGGTGACTGTTTACAGGCTTCGTTTTCAGCAGGGCCGTGAACAGGAATGCTTTAAGGCATGCCTTGACTCTCACACGGTGTCAGGGCCTACACTGGATTTACAACAAATAAATGGAGGGAATAATATGACAACCTGCAATGTAAATCCTATCGGAACAATCTGTAACAATGACAATGGAGCCTGGATTGAAATCCTGCCGGAATACCGTCCGGCTCTGCAGGCTCTGGACGGATTCAGCCACATCAATGTGATCTGGTGGTTCAGTGAATGCGATAACGAAGCGGCAAGGGCAATTTTGGAAGCAGAGCAGCCTTATAAGAACGCCCCCGGGATAATGGGGATATTTGCAACCAGATCCCCTGCCCGCCCCAATCCGCTTGCACTGACTGCGGCAGAGGTACTGCAGTTGGATTTGAAAAACGGTATTATAAGAATTGACTATACCGATGCCAACGATGGAACGCCCGTGCTGGATATCAAGCCATATACGCCCAGCATGGACAGGGTGGAGTCTCCGAAGGTGCCGGAATGGTGCGGGCACTGGCCAAAGAGCAGGGAAGAATCTGCGGACTTTGCGTGGGAGAATGAATTTAATTTTTAGCCGGAACATACCGTTCTTGACAGGTGACGGAAAAACAGATAGTATGAAAACAGCAAAGATAAAAACACAGCCCCGGTAGGTAGTCCGGGCGCAGCAGACAATATTCGTGAAACTGCTGTCAGTAACCTTCCTCCTTGGTCGTCCGTTCTTTGTTCATTACATTTTAAGGAGGAATTGTTATGGACAAAGTATCGGTAACCATGCGAGTGCTTTTCGAGGAACCGTTCTGGATTGGTGTTCTGGAGCGAGTCACGGAGAACGGATTATCCGTGTGCAAGTTTCCGTTCGGTGCAGAGCCGAAGGATTATGAAGTGTACGGATTTCTGATGGAAAATTACTACAGGTTACAGTTCAGTCCGGCTGTGGAATTTTCTCTGAGAGAGATGCGGCGCAGCCCGAAGAGAAGGCAGAAAGAGGCCGGAAGGCAGACGGCTGCCGTCGGTATCGGGACAAAATCACAGCAAGCGCTGCAGATGCAGAGGGAAGCGGTGAAAACAGAACGCAGGATTATCAGCCGGGAACAGAAGGAGGCTGAAAAGCAGCGTCAGTTTGAACTCAAACAGCAGAAAAAGAAAGAGAAGCACAGGGGCAGATAGCCCTTGTACTTCTCTTTCTTTTTCTGAAAGCCGGGGGGATAAAATGCTTTCAGAAATCTATCTGAATTTGAATTATTGTTAGTCGAAGCCAACGACATTGTGCGCGCTGTTTTTAATCATTGGCTCCATTTGATTGATACGATAATCATACCGGATATTTGTGTCCAATGTTTGACCAATGTATAAAAAGTATCTAAAGCATTCTTACGAAAAATAGAATATTTATACACTTTTTATAAGTGGTCCGATACTACTGCCCGCAGAACTCGCGGAGCCGCGCTCCGGCGCGAGAGTCTGCCTCGGCAGACTCTTTATTCGAGGTCTGTGTTCAGCAATATTCTACTGCGTCCACCGCATTTATCACGGCAGCTCTCAGGCCGCCGCGTTCCAGTGCGGCTACGCCTCTGATTGTGGTGCCGCCGGGAGAGCAGACGGCATCTTTCATAGCCCCCGGATGCGCGCCCGTTTTGAGCTGGAGCTTTCCGGTTCCTGCTATCATCTGGGCGGCCAGACTGTATGCGGTGTCTCTCGTGAGTCCGTGCATGACGGCGGCATCGGCGAGAGCTTCCAGAAACATGCTGGCGAAGGCGGGGCCGCAGCCGCTGACGGTACCGGCAATGGAAAGCTGATTTGTATCGACAAACTGCATTAACGCAATTTTGGAAAATATGTTTTCTACCAGAGCAAGTTCACTGTCAGACAGGGAATGGCGGTTCTCGCAGATAAAAATACCTTCTCCGATCGATACGGGAGTATTGGGGATGGTACTGATATGATGTGTGCCCGGCAGCAGGATCTCTTCAAATTTTTCAAATGGATAGCCGGCGGCCACGGATATAACGATTTTATCTTTCAGGATGCTTTTAACAGTTGACGTCACATCAGCCATCATATAAGGCTTGACGGCCAGGATAACGATATCCGAATTTACCGCTGTTTCTGCTGCGTCCCTGCATGGAATAATCCCGCGTTTTTTTGTATTACGGCAGAGCTTCTCCCAGTTTGCGGCGCAGGCGAAGATATTTTCAGCGGCAGCCGCATTTTTAGATAAAAGCCCGTCCGCTATGGCCTGGGCCATATTGCCGAAACCGATAAAACCAATCTTTGTATTGTCAGACATATAGAATACCTCTTTCCTTTTCTATCTTTGTATTTTCAGTTGCTAGAGCCTGTTTGAAAATTCATTTCCGCCATCTGCACGCCCCACTTCGCGGCATATTTGGCCCGAATTCGCTTACCGTAGCCCACTACGCCGCGCTCATTCGGGCCAAATCTCCCACAAAGTGTGACGCACAGCTGACGAAAAGCAATTTTCAAACACGCTCTAACGCTATGTTTAATTTATCATATTTGGTTTCTTCCAACAACCATAAAAGGGGAATGAAAAGAAAGCATCCAGAAATATAGACTGTCAAAATATTTCATGATACAATCAAACAATAACGAGACCGTAACGAAAACTACTCATCGGAGCCATCAGCCATGAAGCGAATCACTTTAGAAGAAATAGAAAAAAACGGGAAATTTGAAACATATGAAGCTCTGTACCGCCATATTCTGTCTGAAATTTCCTCCGGGAGACTGAGTCCGGTGAAGGCATCCGGTATCAACGGAAAGAAACCGGCGCTTTATCTGCGGTACTGGGTCACGGAGGAGGAAAAAGATTACGGGTGTTTAAAGGAAGAATTAATCTTCGGGCTGACGCCCCTGATTTCCCCGGATTACTACTTAAAGAACCTGTCACTCTATGAAAAAGACAGGGAGTGGGTGCGGATGCTGAATAGATTCCTGACAGAACGAAGAGAGCTGTTAAATCAGACAGAATCAATCAATGAACGGAGTTTTGAAATCTGGGGTCAGGAAAAATTTTTAAAAAGGGGCCAGGGAATGAGGATTCTGAAAAACTGCGGAATTTCCCCTGACTTTTTGAATTATTATGAGACTACAGAGCCGATGCCCTGTTATACCCATACGAGAGAGGTGCCGCAAAATCTGCTACTGCTGGAAAATAAGGATACCTTTTACAGCATGAGAAGGCATTTGCTGGAGGGCAAAGATACCATTCTGGGCATGAAAATCGGGACATTGATCTATGGGGCCGGAAAGGGAATTTTAAAATCCTTCCAGGACTTTTCGATTTGTGCGGAGCCATATATGCAGAACAGGCAGAATCAGATTTACTATTTTGGCGATTTAGACTATGAGGGAATCGGGATATATGAGAAACTGGAGCAGCTTTTTGGGGACCAATATTCGATTCGTCCATTTATGCCGGGCTATTTAAGAATGCTTGAAAAAGCAGAAGGCGTTTTGCTTCCGATTACAAAAGAGCAGCAAAACCGGAATCTCACAGGACAGTTTTTCGCCTGTTTCCCCCAAAGCGCAGTGGAGCAAATGAAGAAAATACTGGAAAGTGAGCAGTATATTCCGCAGGAAATCTTGAATATCAGGGATTTTGGCGGACTGGAGCGTGTTAATCTCCCACAAAGTGTGACGCACAGCTGACAGAAAGCAATTTTCAAACACGCTCCAGGAGCAAAGAGACAGAGAAAAAGGGTGGTACCAGAATGCGGTATGATTTTTTAAAGCATTTTCCCAAACGAATGAAACATGTTGGTCTTTATGCAGTTCTTTTACAGGGCAGCCTGCAGAAAACCACCTGGCAGAAATACGGGTTTGTACGGGCGGATGAGCAGATTAACCTAATCTTTGCAGTCCTTCTATATATCATGGAGCAGTCCTTAAAGGAAGAATATTGCACAAAAGACGACATCGGCGTTTTTATTGATGAACTGAATATGGAGTATTTAAAAAAGGATATGGCCTATGAGGACTGCAAGAGCCTGGGCGATTTTATTTTAAATGTTGTTCTGTCCAATGAAGGGAAGGCCATGTACTTTGATGGCTATAATTTTGAGCAGAAGGCGTATCAGATCATGAATATCAGCTATGTGGCCAATCGGATTGTGTATGTGGAGGATGAGGTGAAGCGCACCTCCTATTACCTGACTGATGACGGCTATAACCTGCTTTTGGGAACGCTGGAGATGGAGAGCAACATGAAGCTGACCATCCATGAGATGATTTTTAAGATGCACCTGGAAAAGCAGAGCTATGATAAAGCGGTGGATGAGATAAAGAATGTATTTAATCTGCTGCGGATTCAGCTCCAGAAGATTCAGGAGGCCATGGGCAAGGTAAGGCGGAATGCGCTGAATTATTCTGTGGCGGAGTATGGAGATATTTTAGATGAAAATCTCGATACGATCAGCGATACCAACCAGAAATTCCAGGATTACAGAGAGCTTGTGAAGGCGCGGGCCAGAGAACTGGAAAAGGAGAAAATCAATATCAGAAGGTTGACTCCGGAAGAAGAGGAGAAGCTTAAAAATCTAAGGGAAATCGAGAGCTATCTGACCAGAACCATTGACGAGCATCAAAGAATTTTAAATGGCCATTTTGATTTAAAGGCGCTGTATACAAGGGAGTTGGAGCAGCTTTCACAGATGTCTCTGATTAAACGTTTTCCGCTGCGAAGCGCATTTTACGACAAGGTGCTGGAGAAACCGGAGATTATGGAGCGGATGGATCTGTTTTTGCGTCCGCTGTTTGGACAGGATCCGGATAAAATTTATAACCTGAATAAAGCGCTTGAGATCCAGAAGCCCATACGCCGCCGCCGGGAAGAGGAGGAGACGGAGCTTCTGGATTTGGATGAGGATGCGTGGCAGGAGGAGCAGGAAAGACGGCTTCGGGAAAAGCTGAAACGGTATGAGGGAAGCTTATCTTTTCTGTTGGAGCTGGCGTCGGAAAAGGGAGAGATCACGCTGGAGGAAATCAGCAGCAGGCTGCCGGAGGATGAGGAACAATCGGCGGACCGGGAGCGGCTGATTCCCAATACGGAAATTTTTAAAGAAATCATGGTGGAATTAATCAAGAACCAGCAGATTGATATACGGGCGCTGAGGAAAGAGCGAAGCGAATATATACGGGAAAAGGCAGACAGCTTCCAGTTGAATGAGATGCTTCTGGATCTGGCAGACCGGCAGGGCGATCCGATACAGAGAATTGAGGTGTACCGACTGGAGGACGGGAAGGTGATCGAATTTGGCCGGGTAAAGAGTGAGGATGGCAGAATAAAGCGGGTAGCCTGCTCCAATGTGTTGCTGCGGGTGATCCGGGAGGATTGATAATGGCATACGAAATAGAGGATATCAGGCTCAGCCAGGAGATTTTTTATTATCTTCTGGAGCATCATGAGCTGCGGGAAGACAATGAATTGAGATTATACAAAGCATACACCCAGGAAGAGACCATTCAGAACCTGGTCAAGTCCCAGGGTGAAATCAGCGACTGCCATATCGAACGGTACGGCAATGTGATTTATCTGATACCCAAGGAGAACAACAGCTTTCTGGGCTTTTCCAAAGCCCAGATGAAGGCGGCGCTGTGCCGCTCCAATGCCACGGATAAGGATTATTATTTATCCCAATTTGTGATTCTGACGCTTTTGGTGGAATTCTTCGACGGGCAGGGCAGCAGTGCCAAGTCCAGGGAATATATGCGGGTGGGAGAACTCCAAAACTGTATTTCAAAGCGCCTGAAAGAGGGGGCAAAGAGCCGGGGAGAAGAGGAGGAAGAGAAGCAGGGAATTGCATTTTCGAATATGCTGGAGGCGTATGAGGCGCTGCGGTCGGAGGAAAAGGGCTCCCGCGCCAGGACGACGAAAGAGGGATTTCTGTACCATCTTCTTACCTTTTTGCAGAAACAGGGCCTGATTGATTACGTGGAAGAAGATGAAATGATTAAAACGACAAAGAAGCTGGACAGCTTTATGGACTGGAATCTGTTGAATCAAAATCATTTTCAGAGAGTGAAGAAGGTATTGGGGGAGGTTGAATGAGTAAGATAAATGCAATCCGGCTGATTAATCTGAACTATAATAATAATGCCATAAAAATAAGTGATGAAACCTTTCACTTGAATGGAGAGAGTACGCTTTTGTCCCTGAGAAACGGAGGCGGTAAATCGGTGCTGGTGCAGATGATGACGGCGCCGTTCGTGCATAAGCGCTACCGTGATGCCAAGGACAGGCCCTTTGAGAGCTATTTTACCGGCAGCAGACCCACCTTTATTCTGGTGGAATGGGCGCTGGATCAGGGGGCCGGCTATGTCATGACCGGAATGATGGTGCGCAAGCGGCAGGAGATTTCCGGCGAGGAGACAGGTTCCGGAGAAGAACTTGAAATTGTGAACCTGATCAGTGAATACAAAGAGCGGTGCCTACTGGATATCAGCCACTTACCGGTGGTGGAAAAGACGAAGAAAGAGATTACCCTAAAGAGTTTCGGCGCCTGCCGCCAGTTATTTGAATCGTGGAAACGCGATAAAAGTGTCAATTTCTTTTTCTATGATATGAACAATCAGGCCCAATCGAGACAGTATTTTGACAAGCTGAAGGAGTACCAGATCAATTATAAAGAGTGGGAGACGATCATTAAGAAGGTCAATTTAAAGGAATCCGGTCTCTCGGATTTATTTGCCGACTGCCGTGACGAAAAGGGACTGGTGGAAAAATGGTTTCTCGACGCTGTGGAGAGCAAGCTGAACCGGGACAGGAACCGGATGAAAGAATTTCAGAATATCGTAGAAAAATACGTGGAGCAGTATAAAAATAACCGTTCCAAAATTGAACGGCGCGATACCATCCGCTGCTTTTGTGAGGAGGGGGAGAAAATCCGGGCGGAGGCCCTTCAATTTGAGGAGTCGCTTAAGCAGGTGGCATTTCATGAAAATCAGATTGCCGGTCTGAGAGCAGAGCTGGGCCGTCTGAGAAATGAGGAAGAGGAGGCCAGAGAAAAGCTTTTACAGGAAATAAAGGAGATTCAGGAAAAGCGGGAGTATCTGCTCTACAAAAAATTATCCGGAGAGTATTATGAGCTGGAAAAACAGGAGCGTTTTCACAGCAGCAGCCGGGATATGATTGATATGGAGCGGGAGGCACTGAAACGGGAGTGCAGCGAGACTGAGAAGCGTCTGCATTTATTGGAATGTGCCAGGCAGCAGGATGAAACGGATGAAGACGGCCGGGCTCTTCTGGAGGCCGTGGAACGGTTTGAGCTTGCAAAGAAAAAGGGAGAATCTCTGGAACCGGAACGGCAGCGATTAGGTTCCCTGTTGAAGCAATACTATCAGGAGGCCTTAAAAAGCTGGGAGGCGAAGCAGGAACAGAACCGGAAAGAGCAGGAGACGGTAAGGGAGACGCTGAAATCAAAAGAAGAGCGGCTGGAGGAGCTGCAGAATCAAATTATAGATTACGCCTCCAGGATGGCAGGGCAAAAGACCAGAATCGCAGTATTTGACCAGAGAGAAAACCGCTTTAATAAAATGTATGGGGAGAGTCTCAAACGAAACCTGTTGGGAGAGTACGAACCGGGAGCGCTGCAGATCCTTCTTCAAATTTATGAAAAGACACTGGAGGATGTGATTAAGGAGAGGCTCACCCTCCGGCAGAAGCAGGAAACAGAGACAGAAGAGAAAAAGAAGCTGGAGCGGAGACTGGAGGATTTAAAGCAGGAGCTGGGAAGAAACGGAGAAGAACAGAGAGCGCTTTTGCGAATCGGCCGGGAATACGGGGAGGAGCTTTCCGAGCGCAGGAAAATTTTGCGCTATCTGGAGCTTAAGGACTCCCTGGTATTTGAGCAGGATGCCATTCTTCAGGCTTCGGGACGGAAACTGAAAGAAATCCAGATTGCCAGGCGGGAACTGGAGCAGGAGGAAGAGCGGTGCCAGAAGGAATACGAACGCCTGACCCAGGGAAAGGTGCTGGAGCTTCCTAAAGAGTTTGAAGCCATGCTGAGGGAGCTGGAAATCCCATGCGTTTACGGTATGGAATGGCTGCGGAAAAACGGCAGAAGCACAGGCGAAAACCAGAAACTGGTGAAACGCCATCCATTTTTGCCTTACTCACTTTTGATTTCAAAGAGGGAGCTTAAAATCCTGCTTTCCTTTACAGAAAAAGGAGACGGAAAAGAGGTCTATACTTCCTTTCCGGTGCCAATGCTTTTGCGGGAAGAGCTGGAAGGCAGGGCCGGCGAGGAGGCGGGAACCGTTCTGGAATGGAACAAAATCCATTTTTACGTATATTTCAATCAAAATCTCTTAGACGAGGCAGCCCTGAAACGTATGGTGGAGGAAAAGGCACATCAGATGGATAAGCTGAAAGGTGCCATTTCCAGAAAACAAGAGGAATATCAGGGTTATTTTGAAAAGCAGGAAAAAGTACGGAACCAGAAGGTGACGAAAGAGTCCTACCAGGAAAACCAGGAAAAACTGGAAGAAAACGGCCGCCGGGAGCAGGAGCTGAAAGGACAGATCGAAGCTGCGGCCGCACAAGCCAGAACCCTGGAAGAGGAGCTGGAGCAGCTCAGAGGCCGGATTCAGAAACTGGAAAATGATGACAGGTGGCAGACGCAGCGTTTATCCGAGTTTAAAGAATTTTCATCCGAATATGCAGCCTATCTTGAAGAGAGAAATGAGCTGGAACGCTGTGAAAAGAAGGCGGCCAGCCTGTCGGAGCAAAAGGCCGTGTGCAGAGAGCAGATGGAGCGGCTTAGACGGCAGCTTCATACCCTTGAGAATGCAGCCGCAGATCTGAAAGAGAAGGTCCGGGATAACCGGGAAAAATATCTGGTGTATGAGACATTTCCGGAACATTTTGCAGAGGTAGAAGCGCCTTGGCAGACCGGGGAAGGCCGGGAAGAAGCATATGCACAGATGGAGGCGAGATATCAGGCCATTACGGCCGGCTTTTCAATGGAACAGCAGGAACTGGAAAGATGGGTGTTAGAGTGCAGAAAACGCCATGGAAAATCGAAGGAGGAACTGGCCTGGCTCAGGGATAAGTATAAGCTGGAGGATGGAGCCTGGAAGACGGTTCTGTACAGCAGAGAGGAAGAGTACCACCAGCGATCCGTCTTGGAAGAGCGGAGCGAAAAGAAAATCCTGAAAGATTCCGAATGGAATAAGGAGGACAGAGTGTTATTGCTGCTGCGTCAGTCGATGAAGCAGAAAAAAGAGAAAATGGCGGAGACCTGCGGCAAAGACGAGCCTCTTCCCCAGAGTGAGATTATGCCGGAGGATATCGATGCACAGATGAATGAGCTTTCCTGGCAGGAGAAAGAGAAAAAGCAGCAGCAGGAGCGGCACGAAAAAAGGATTAACAGCTATGAGCAAAATATTACCTCTCTGTCCGAGTATAATCATTTGGAGCAGCGGGAGGAGATAAGCTGGGAAACAGATATATCCCTGCTTGATAAGAAACAGCTTGATGATTTTAAGGGGGAGACAGTCAGGGAGTACCGCTTAAGCATCAGCGCCTCCGGAGAATGTAAGGCTCGGATGGTACAGCAGCTCAATCGAATTCTCAGAATGGATGTATTCCGGGAGGAATTTTACCGGAAGCCCCTGGAAGCCATGCTGGAGGTTTCAGGTATTGCCGCCCAGGTATTGGCTCAGCTTAACATAACGGTACAGTCGTATCAGAGCCTGATGGAAAAGCTGGAGGTAGATATTTCGCTGGTGGAAAAGGAAAAAGCCAGAATTGCAGAGATATTGGAGGATTATCTGAAGGATGTCCATGAAAATTTGGGGAAAATCGATCACAATTCTACCATCACCGTGAGGGAACGGCCGATTAAGATGCTCCGCCTTGAGCTTCCTTCCTGGGAGGAAAATTTGACTGTATATCAGCTTAGAATCAATGACTTTCTGAACGAGATTACGAGACAGGGAATTGAATGGTTTGAGCGCAACGAAAATGCCCAGGAATATTTTGGCACCCAGCTCACAACGAAACATCTCTATGATACGGTTGCCGGTATTGGAAATGTACAGATTCATCTCTTCAAGATCGAGGAGCAGAGGGAGTATCCCATCACCTGGGCCGATGTGGCCAGAAACTCGGGAGGGGAGGGCTTTTTGTCCGCCTTTATCATCCTTTCCAGCCTGCTCTGCTATATGCGGCGGGATGATTCAGATTTCTTCGCAGACAGAAATGAAGGAAAGGTTCTCGTCATGGATAATCCATTTGCCCAGACCAACGCGGTCCATCTTTTAAAGCCGCTGATGGATATGGCAAAGAAGACCAACACGCAGCTTATCTGCCTGTCAGGCCTTGGCGGAGAGTCCATTTATAACCGGTTTGACAATATCTACGTCCTGAATCTGGTTGCCGCCGGTCTCAGAAATTCCGTCCAGTATGTGCGGACGGAACATATCAAAGGAACCGAGGCGGAGACAGTGATTGCGTCGCGGATACAGGTGGCGGAGCAGATGGAGATGATGTTTTAGAAAGAAGTGTTCTATCGGAAAAAGTTGGGGTAGAATAAAAAATAAACCGAATGTGGTTTCTGATACTGCATATTTCAATGGACTTCTTGAGAGAATTTCCAAAACAGAACATATTGGTACATTCAGAGAATTTATTGATTTCGTTATCAATGAAAGTAGTCATATGCAGCGTCATCTAATTTAAAAGCAAAAAGAGCCTATGGATAATTCAGCGTTTTACCGCCAAAACATCCACAGGCTCTTTCTGCTTTTTTCTAATACAATTTCAATACCAAACTCTCACAGCTAGTACAGCATTGTGCAATTAACGGTGAATATAGCAGACTTCCTACAACTGCCGCAGAATATAATTCTTCACCTGCTCCAGCCCGCTCTTTTTCCATTCCCCATCCTCGGCCTTCTCAGCCAAAGGAAGAATAACGGAAAAGTCCATATGAGCATCTTTAAAATAACCATCCGGTTCTTCGCTGAAGAAGTATCGGTTCCAAACCTCCTCCGGTGCGTCAGTAAAGCGTTCGGATTCCAGATAGATCATCTTTTTCCGCTCTTCTTCCACAAACGCTTTCGCGCCCAGAGGAGCAAGCAGCTCGTACTCTTTAGCTGGAATATTGGTGAAGATGCCGGGAAGGGGCGTTATATCAATTCGTTCGTCACCTCGTACGATACGGATGCCGATGGCATCAAAATCCATCTTTTCTTCAGTAAAATTGAGCTTCAGCAGGATTCCGATGTCGGTGTAAAGGTGAACGCGTTGATAGTCCGTATCAAAGATGAAGTTCCCCAGCGAGTAAAAAATTGCTTTTCCGTTATCGAACAATTCATAGTTCTCCGGGACGTGGGGATGATGGCCAACCACTACGTCTGCGCCTAGCTCCAGGAATTTGAGGTACCGATCACGGGTATAGGGGCTGGGAAGGCTGGTAAACTCTTCGCCGCCATGGGAGATGACAATACACCATCTGCATTTTGATTTAATCTCTGCAATGCGTTCTGCAATGGCGTCAAGAGCGTCCCAGCGGAAAATTCCAGGTTCGGTTGAGGTTGCCGGGATACATTCTGTCTGGTAGGCAACACAAATCATGCCGATGCCGCCTGCTTCCTCCAGATAGACAGGCTCGGAGGCCTCCTTTTCGTTTAAGCCGGCGCCGACGGTACGGCATCCCATCTCTTTTGCGATGTTTTTAGTGCTGATGACCCCCTCACGTCCGGCATCCATGGTGTGATTGTTTCCGATACTCCAGATATCTGCATGAGCGAGTTTCAGAACACGGGTGGCCGCAGGGTTCATGCTGTGAAAGAAAATACCTCTGGAGCCGTCATCGACAGCATCAATCAGAGCTCCCTCCACATTTGCCACAGTGTGATCCGCACTATGAAAGAAGTCTAAGATTGGTCCGGACAAAAGGTTATCGTCCTCCCAACGTCTGTCCATGTACCGGTCGAATCCGATATCACCAGTAAAAACAATCGAAGTTTTGTTTTTGCTTATCATTGATTCTCCTTTTCAAAATTACATGAAGAACTGAAGCAGCGCACCCATGCCGAGTCCGCAGAAGTTCCCGACGGCAGCTCCCAGAACTCCCATTAATACACCGATACCGGCAAAGGAACCATCATAGGCAGTTGCAATGATAGGAGCGGAAGCCGATCCGCCGATACAGGCTACGGAGGCGGTGGAACACATGCACAGATCCCAATGGAACAGCTTGGAGAGTAAGAACATCAGGATAATGTGGATAGCTAAAACTGCGATACCGTATACAACCCACATCGGTGCAGCTACGAGATCGACTAAAGTTGCAGTAGATGCCAGTAAGGCAACGATGGCATACAGGTAAACGTTAGATAATTCATTGACTGCCGGAAGTTTGCCCATCCGTGTCATCGCACAGATTAATCCAAGAACAGTAACGAATACGGTAGTACATGTACCCTTATCAAAGAAAGCCAAACCGCTGGCTTTTAATACTGTGTTCATCTGACCGCCAACCCACTGAGAAACCGCGGAAACCATTAAGGAAACTCCGATTAAGAAGATCCAGTCGGCAGCAGTTGGTTTGATGTTGGCTTCTTTTGCAATTTCTTCATTGGCAGCAGCGGCAACGGCGTCCAGGCCGGAGGTATCTGCCTTACATGCTTTATTCCATTTACCGGAATATTTTACGGCGAAGAGAAGAAGTGCGATCCATACGGAATAGCATGCGGTATCCAGTGCCAAAGCACAGGAGTAAGCGCCGGCATCTACCGGAAGTGCATCCTGCATTGCTGCCATGTTGGCAGAACCGCCGACCCAGGAGGCGTAAAGGGCAGCTGTTGCGCCCCAGGTTTTCTCAGCACCGCCCAGGGAGTTTGCGAAGACCGGATAAAGGGCGAAGAAAGCGATACCTAAAGTAATGGCACAGCCCATAAAAATGGCGATCATTCTCGGCCCCAGCTTGCCCAGCTTGCGGAAATCGCAGCGAAGCAGCATAACAAAAATCATGGCGTAAAGTATGTTGTTCTTTAATGCACCATAGGCGGCGGAACAGGCCTCCGAATTAAAGAGTCCCATGGTACAGAATGCCATATTCAGGACATAAATCCAAACCAGCGGCGGGATAATGTTGAATACTTTCCATTTTGCATATTTTTCAAGGGCCAGCAGGCCTCCGGCCAGAAGCATCAGGAACGCAATGTAGGTAAAGCTGTTTGTAATAGTAAACATAGACACATCTCCTTTTGTATATTATTTTTATTTTGCAAGCTGATAAAGCGCCTCGGCAAGTATATGTGCATTCTGCATCAGCTCGTCAATTTTAATAAATTCATCCGGTTTATGCTCCCGCACCTCGTCTCCCGGGAAAATGGGGCCAAAGGCCACAATGTTGGGAATTACCTTGGCATAGGTGCCGCCGCCGATGGATTTGGGATAGGGCGGAAGTCCGGTCTGTTCGGCATAGACGCGCAGAAGCGTCTGAACCAGGGGGCTGTTTTCCGGTAAATAAAGGCATTTTTTATGTATTTCTTTGAGCTGTGTAAATCCTGATTCTGCGAAAGCCTGATTCAGGATCGGCGCGCAGTCCTCATACGTCTTTGTAACCGGATAACGGTAGTTGATTCTGATGATAAAGGAAGCAGCATCTCCCTGAACCGTTCCCAAATTGAAGGTGAGTTTTCCTGACGGTTCGTCGGAAAGTGCGATGCCAAGCCGGGTTCCGTCAGATTCCAGACCGATTTTTTCGGCAAGGAAATGAATTTGTGAGGCAAGCGGCTCAGACAGAGGCAGCCTGTCCAGCGCGGTTAATAAAAGGCCAATGGCATTGACGCCAAGCTCCGGGAAGGCTCCGTGGGCACTGACACCGGCGGCCGCGATTCGGATTCCCTGCTCTGTGGGAGTGCAGGTGACGGCATTGCCGGATTCGGCAGTGAGCTTGTGAATAAGCTCTTTCGCAAGCTCCGGCGGACAGCAAAGATTTGCCTCGGCAGAGGCAGGAACCACATTGGGAGCGTCTCCGCCGGAAATCCCCATTAAAATCAACGGACCACTCTGGGTATATTCCGCTTTAAAATCCACATTAATGATACCTTTTTCTCCATTGATAACCGGGTATTCGCCGTCCGGAGTAATGCCCATAACCGGAAGTTCTCCGCCATGGCTGATGTAATATTTCATATCATTGCTTCCGGTTTCCTCATTGGTACCAAAGAGAATGCGGATCCGGCGTTTTAAGGGAAGCTTGCTGTCGCGCAGAGCGGCCAGGGCATACAGCGCGGTGATGGTCGGTCCTTTGTCATCGATGGAACCGCGTCCAAGAACCTTTCCGTCCCGAATCTCGCCTCCAAAGGGACGAAAACTCCATCCCTCGCCTTCCGGGACCACATCCAGATGTCCCAATACGGCAATCATCTCTTCCCCCTCACCATATTCGCACCAGCCCATCTGGTTATCCAGATTAACAACGGAAAATCCCAGCTCTTTTGCAGTTTGTAATGCGTGATCCAGACAGTCACGGATTCCCATTCCATAGGGAGCGTCCTCCGCCGGTGTATCTTCCACACTGCGTATTCGGATGCTTTCCTGCAGTGTTTTGAGAAGCGCTTCCTTTTGAAGCTCTACGGCCTCCTGTAACTTCATAATTAATAACCTCCTTTCCTTTGAAACAAATAAAAACCCAGTAAAAAACAGGGAGAGAGAGTATCTCTTCTGCTTTTTGCTGGGTTTCATTTCGCTTAGTAGACAGGGAAACTGCCATGTGCATAATGAAGCAGCGTTTGTATTTTCGCTTATGTCTATTTTAATTCCAATCGTTAGATTTGTCAATTAATTTGAGGGAATCAAATACTTTTTTGTGCAATATCGCTATTTGGGATATAAATGAGGTGAGGACGCCGCCGGTACGGCCAGTGGACGGGGTGGTGGGGGGTGTATATGAGTCTTTCGTCCCGGGGGGAGATTGTCGTGGTTTGGGGCTGCGGGCGAAGATAAAGTCTGCGGAGCACGCTCCCGCTCTGTGAAATGCATCGCGCTGCTAAGCTCGGCAGGACCTCGCTAATCAGCGATGGATTTAGGCGGCATCCGCAGACTTATCTTTTTCTTCTGTTTTTTTCCCCAGAAATATATTATACTGTATAACAATAGAAATTAATTACAGAGGTGGAAGGTGTTCAAATGTCAACCAAAGGAGAGATAAGGCAGCAGACGAAGTCACAGGTCAGAGTGCCGAAGCGCTACAGTGTTATTATGCACAATGATGACTATACACCAATGGACTTTGTGGTCCAGGTTTTGATGGAGATATTTAATAAGAGAAAAGAGGAAGCCGTTATGCTAATGATGATGGTACACAAAGGAGGCAAGGCGGTGGTAGGAATGTATTCCTATGACATTGCCCTGACAAAGATCAGGCTTGTAACGGCTCTCGCGGAGGAGGAGGGGTATCCCTTCCGGCTGACGGTGGAAGAACAACGATGACCTGTACGCTCCGCGCACAGCCTGTTCCGGCAGGGGAACGCAGCGGCGGCAAGACCCACAAAGGAGGCAGAATTAATGAGAGTAACGAAAGAAGTGGCCGATATATTAAACCTGACTTTCGATGAAGCAATACGGGAGCATCATGAATATGTGACCCCGGAACTGCTTCTGTATGAAATAGCAGCCCGGGATACATTCCGGGAGGCGTTTGAAAATTGCGGCGGAGATACGGACATGCTCCGGGATAATCTGAGAGAATATATGGAACAGAATCTGGCGTCTGATGCGGACGGCAGCCGGGAGGAACCGGAGGCGGAAGGAGAAGCCCCCGACAGTTTTGGGCAGGAAGCAGGAGATGGTTCTGACGATGATTTGCGGCCCGAGATGACGGCAGGTCTGGAAACTGTCCTGATCCGGGCGCAGGAGACGGCAAATAACTGTGGAAAAGATGCCGTAGAGCTGGCTCATCTTGTGAATGGTTTCTATTCCCTTGAGGAGAGCTATGCCATTTACTATATGGAGAGTCAGGGGGTGGGAAAGACCGCCCTCCTTCAGGAACTGACGGAAATTTATGATGAGATGTATGAACGCTATCAGGAGCGGAAAGCCCGGAGGGAAAAAGAAAAATCAGGTATGTCAGGTACATCCGGCGCCCGTTTTGGCAAAGACGGGACAGAGACGGACCTGACCGGTGATGAAGAACAGCCCGGCGGACCGGATCCTGCAAATGAACAGGAAGAGCAGACGGTTAGAGGGAAAAGATGGCGGCGCTATGTCACCTGTCTGAACGAGAATCTGGACGGAGTGAATCCGCTGATCGGCCGTGAGGAGGAACTGGAGCGGACGATGCAGATTCTCTGCCGTAAGGAGAAAAACAATCCGCTCCATATCGGCGAACCGGGCGTCGGGAAGACCGCCATCGTGTACGGCCTTGCACGCCTCCTGAATGAAGGAAAGGTTCCGGAGCCGCTCAAAGGAGCGGCTGTTTACGCCCTGGATCTCGGCACCCTGCTTGCCGGGACACAGTACAGGGGAGATTTTGAAAAGCGGTTCCGTGAGATTATGGACGGAATCCAAAAGGAAGATAAACCGATCGTTTATATCGATGAAATACACAACATTGTTGGAGCCGGAGCAGTGAACGGAGGCAGCTTCGACGTCTCCAATATGCTCAAGCCATACCTTGCCTCCGGAGAGATCCGTTTTATCGGAGCAACAACCTATGAAGAATATAAAAAACATTTTGAAAAGAGCAAAAGCCTGGTCCGCCGCTTCCAGAACGTGGAGATTAAAGAGCCGTCGGAAGAAGATACGGTGAAAATCCTTGAAGGCCTGAAAAAACATTATGAAGTATACCACGGAATTAAATACGGCAAGGGTGTCCTGGAATATGCGGTTAAAATGAGCGCCAGATATATCAATGAACGCTGCCTGCCGGATAAGGCCATTGATCTGATTGATGAGGCAGGGGCATACAGGAAGCTCCATCCACAGGACCAGAAGACGCAGACGGTTGGGAAGGGCCTGATAGACGATATATTATCTAAGACCTGTCAGATTCCGAAGCAGGTCGTGGAGAGCGATGAGGTGAAAAAACTGGCGACTCTGGACAAGCGCATCGGCGCCCGCGTGTTCGGCCAGGACGAGGCGGTCGGCCAGGTGGTGAATGCGGTTAAATTCTCCCGGGCAGGCCTTCTGGAGGCGGGAAAACCGCTGGCCAGCCTTCTGTTCGTGGGCCCTACCGGAGTCGGAAAGACGGAGATAGCAAAGACGCTTGCGGATGAGCTGGGAATTAAGCTGATCCGTTACGATATGAGTGAGTATGAGGAAAAACACGCGGTAGCAAAGCTGATCGGCGCCCCGGCCGGGTATGTGGGCTATGAGGAGGGCGGTCTTCTGACAGAAGAAATCAGAAAAAATCCCCATGCCGTCCTGCTGCTGGATGAGATTGAGAAGGCACACCCAGATATTTATAACATTCTGCTTCAGGTAATGGATTATGCGACGCTGACCGATAACCAGGGAAGAAAAGCGGATTTTAGAAATATCATCCTGATTATGACATCCAACGCCGGAGCCAGCCGGATTGGGAAAGCGCAGATTGGTTTTGGTGAGAGAACGGTGAAGGCTGATGTGATTATGGAGGAAGTTAAGAAAACATTCCAGCCGGAATTTCGCAACCGGCTGAACCGGATTGTGGTATTTAACGCCATGGATGATAAGATGGCCGCTTCAATTGTGGATAAAAAGCTGAGGGAACTGGCCTTTATGCTGGAAGGAAAGAAGGTGGCATTTACCGTCACTGATAAGGCGAAGGCTCTTCTGAAGGAAAAAGGCATCAGCCAGGAATACGGCGCCAGGGAGATTGAGCGTGTAATCGGAAGCGAGATTAAACCGCTGCTGGTGGATGAGCTTCTGTTTGGAAGCCTGAAACGGGGCGGTGACTGTCTGCTTGACTGCCGTGAAGGAAAATTCACAGTTACGGCCGGGAAGAAGAAACAGCCGTCCATTACAGAAAAGGAACAGTAAAATGCCGGTATATCGTTTATCAAAAAAAGAAATCAGTTTTCCGGATCCCGTATTGGCCGAGGAGAACGGCCTCCTGGCGGTGGGCGGGGATTTATCAACCGATCGCCTCCTGCTTGCCTACCTGTATGGAATATTTCCCTGGTATGAACCGGGCGACGAGATACTCTGGTGGTGTCCGAAGGAGCGGTTTCTTATCTTTCCGGGAGAAATCCACGTCTCCCGTTCGATGAAAAAATATATGAATAAACACGACAGTAAAATCTGCCTGAACCGCGACTTCCGGGATACGATGCACCGGTGCAGGATGAAAAGAGAGCAGGAGGAGGGCACCTGGATTACCGATGAGATGGAGGAGGCCTATTACAGGATGAATCAGAACGGCTGGGCGGTCAGCGTGGAAGCTTTCGTGGACGGTGAGCTGGCAGGCGGCCTGTATGGAGTTTCTATCGGTAAATGTTTTTTCGGTGAGAGCATGTTCTCCGAGAGGGAAAACGGTTCCAAGGTGGCGCTGATTGCGCTGGCAAAGATTCTGGAAGAGAACGGATACCTTTTTATCGACTGCCAGTTCCATACGGAACATCTGGAAAGCATGGGCGGAAGGTACGTCCCGTGGGAAGAATATAATCAAATGCTGGAAGAAGGAACAAACAGAAGTGAGTGGTAAAAAGAAAATACAGATACGAAAACCGGATTATTTTGAACGGTTCCAATGCTCGGCCTCTGACTGCACAGATAATTGCTGCATCGGCTGGGAAATCGATATCGATGAAAGAACGGCTGAGCGGTATAAAAAGGTACAGGGAGAGCTGGGACAAAAGCTTAAGGACAGAATTCTGCGGGAGGGGGAGGATGAACTGCCTCATTTTATCCTGCAGGGAGAGCGCTGTCCGTTTCTCGGGGATAATAATCTCTGCGAGCTTATTAATGAACTGGGGGAGAGCAGTCTCTGCGATATATGCAGGGAACATCCCCGATTCTATGAGTGGTTTGACGGTCTGACGGAAATGGGCCTGGGCCTGTGCTGCGAGGAGGCCGCAAGATTAATTTTAGAGTCCCCGGAAAAGGCAGATTTTGTGGTATCATTTAAGGAAGAGGAAGAGGAAGAGGAAGAGGAAGAGGAAGAGGAAGAGGAAGAGGGGGGGCGGCCCCGTCTTTTTGCAAGTCTTCTGGAGGCGCGAGATACGGCCTTCGGGTTATTGCAGAACCGGGAATACCGGATCGGTGAGAGACTGGCTCTTTACCTGATGCTTGCGGAGGATATCCAGGATTATCTGGACTTATACGGTGAATACAGAGAGGCATCGGCGCAGTCTGCCCGGAGTTGTACCGACGCCAAAATACAGCCGGTTGAAATACGGGCCATTGAAATACAGACGGCAGAGCGGATTCTGGAAGTCGTTGAGAGGTACGGCCGGCCGGAATTCCTTTCAGGGCTGCTTTGCGGCTGCCGGAAGGAGGAAGGCGGTGCATCGGACCGTGATAAAGTGCAGGAATGGTATGCAGATACGCTTCAATTTCTCTGTACTCTGGAACCCGTATCGACGAAATGGCCGTCACTTCTTAACCGGCTTATGGAGGAACTGCCCCTTCTGCTTGAAAAAGAGGAGACATTTACAAATTATTTTGAAAGCCGGGAATATGAGTACGAGCATCTTGCAGTATATTTTACATACCGGTATTTCCTGAAATCTTATTTTGACTGCGACCTTCTGTCGAGAGCTGTTTTTGCGGCTGCCGGTATTCTGATTATGCGGCTGTTTGCCATCAGCAGATTTGCGCAGGAAGGGAAGGTATCGGCAGAAGACCAGGTGGAAATTGCAAAATTTTATTCCAGGGAGCTGGAATATTCACTTGAAAATCTGGCTGCATTTTCGGAAGAAACATGGTTCAGTGATACGCTTTGTTCGGAGCGTCTGATTGAGATAATGCTTTTGCCAGGTATGGGAGCCGCTCCGCTCCTCTCAGATGAAAGGAAATGATAATCACCGGAAGGTAAAAAATCCCCGGCGCATACGCTTTGCTACAGCATATGCGCCGGGGATTTCCCGTTTACATCATCTCTTTCTCCCAATGGGAAAGCACGCCGAGCTGTTCCGGCGTATGGAACCAATGCTCTCCATTTTCCATCACGGTCAGACCGGCTCCCGATGTTTCCACAAAAGCGTCAACTGTGCTGCGGCCGGTCAGGTTATCCCGGCCTGCGTATAAAATTTCGGTCGGGATGTCCCAGCCTGTGATGCGGTGTTCTTTTGCATAGAGCAGATATTCCCATGACAGGGTTTCTCCGAATTCGGTCGGTATTGTTTTCTTTTGTTCCAGTTCGTCTTCTGTGACCGATGCCCATGTCATCATATCACGGATCAACTGTTCCATATCGAGAACCGGTGAAACAAAGAGGCATTTTTCCAGAGGCTCCTCCTTGCAGCTTAACATACTGAACCAGGCCCCCAGGCTGTTCGCCCGGAGCCGTACACGGCTCCAGCGCTGCCTGATATAGTGCATGACCTTCTTTAATTCCGGTACGGCATGCCACGGGTCAAAACATTCATTCTCCTGACGTCGTTCTCCGTGTTCCGGCAGATCGACGCTTAATACCTGCCAGCCTCTGGCACAGGCGGCTCCGGCAAAACCGGCGGCCTCCTCTTTGTATCCATTTTTTCCATGGACGAAAAGATAGACTCTGTCTGAAGAGGCGCCGTAAAGGACGGCCGGTATATGATCAATTTTTATAGTTGTCACTTCCATTAAATTATACTCTCCTTATTTATTTATACCGGTATGAAGCGCAAGAGGGATGTTCACACCGGTTTGTCAATACAGTGCAGCCGGTTGTAACGGTACGTGACATTAATTGTATTAAAATCAGAGCGGACTGTCAAGAAATTCTCCGTTGATTGTAGTGAACACCTCACGGAATACATCATGGCTGAACTGTTACAAAAATCTTTCCCTCAGCGATTGACACGCAATCGTTCTGTTCCTATAATAATGGAGAAATAAGGAGCGGGAAGGAATACCGTCAGCGAGGAGAAAAATGATGTCAAAGAGAAAAACAGTGATAATCGGGGCAGGGCATGTGGGAGCCCATGTGGCCAGCGCCCTTATGATGCAGGATATCTGTGAGGAAATCATCCTGCTGGATACGGATGCACAGAAGGCGTGGTCCCATGCCGTGGATCTTCAGGATACGGCATGCTATGCAGGAAAGAATACCACGGTCCGCAGCGGCGGATATGAGGAGCTTCGGGATGCGGATATCTGTGTAATCAGCTACTGCGGAGCGATATTTAAGGAGAACAGGCTTGAGGAGCTGGAGGAAGCTCTGAATATAGCCGATGAGATTATACCAAAGATTCAGGCATCCGGCTTTCAGGGGGTGGTCGTGTCAATCACAAACCCCTGCGATTTAGTTGCCCTCTACTTTGCAATGCACCTGGAACTTATGGTGGTGGGGACGGGCACTGCGCTTGATTCGGCGCGTTTCCGGATCAGAACGGCCCAGGCGCTTGGTGTGGCTCCGGCCGATGTGGACGGCTTCTGCGTAGGAGAGCATGGCGACAGCCAGGTTCCGGTCTGGTCCCAGGTCAGGGTAGGAGGCCGTTTCCTGGATGAGCTGGAACAGGAAAAAAGAGAGCTGTTCGGCCGTTTTAACAGAGATGAGATAGAGAAGGCGACCATAGAGGCGGGATGGAAGATTCTGACGGGAAAAGGCAGTACCGAGTACGGTATCGGAGCCGCCGCGGCTTCGCTGATTCAGGCGATTCTGACAGACAGCCGCCGTGTTCTTCCTTGCTCATGGCAATATAAAAAAGATGAGAACAGTCCGGTAATTTACACCAGCATTCCGTCTGTAATCGGTGCGGGCGGAGTGATCGGACGAATTGCCCCGGCGCTGTCAAAGGAGGAAGCAAAACGTTTTGATGAGAGCTGCCGCCTGATGGAAAAGTACAGGGCAGAATACCTGGATATCAGGCAATAAAGTACGGAGGAAATAAAATGGATGCAGTGACAAAATTATTCGCCGGGTATACGATAGGAGATGAGGCATATCGGCAGGTAGACCGCTTTTGCTCTCCTTATGGAAAACGTGTGCTTTTGATAGGCGGGGAGACAGGAATGTCAAAAGGGCTTCCTGTCCTTTGCGAGGCCCTGAAAGCGGCGGACAGCAGACTGGAAATTGTGGATGCGGCCGTATACGGAACAGAATGTACTTATGAAAGAATCCGTGAACTGAGCAGTCTCTATAAAGATAAAGCGATTGATATGGTATTTGGAATGGGCGGCGGCAAGGCGATGGATACGGCAAAGGGAGCCGCATATGAGCTGGGGGTACCGGTCTTTACTTTTCCGACGATACCTTCCAACTGTGCCTCCATGGCGGCACTCTCCGTCGTGTACAGAAAAGACGGGGGGTTTGACAGTTTTTACTTCTTCGAACGTCCGGCTGTCCACTGCTTTATTAACACCGATATCATGATTCATGCCCCGAAGATGTATTTTCGAGCCGGTATGGGGGATACCATTGCAAAATATTTTGAATGTCATTTTTCCGCAAGAGGGGATGAGCTGGATTACCATTCGGCCCTGGGCAGGGAGATAAGCAATCTCTGCTATGAGAGAATCAGAACCTATGCGGGAAAAGCTCTGGCGGAATTTGGCGAAGGAAAAGCAGGGGAAGCGTTCACACAGGCAGTGCTGGCGATAACGGTAAACACGGGACTTGTATCTCATATGGTGGAGGACTGCTATAATTGCGCGCTGGCCCATGCCGTATGCTACGGTCTCGATCTGATTCCCGGCGTGGCGGAACGTTTTCTGCATGGAGATCTGGTAGGGTATGGAATTTTAATCCAGCTGGCTGTGGACGGTCAGTCCGGAACGCTTGCAAAAGTGAGGAAACTTTTAAAGAGTATGGAGATTCCCGTGACGTTGAAAGAAATGGGAGTGGCGCTGGACAAAGAATTTCTCAGGGATATGCTGAAAGAGTCGGTGAGCGGCCCGGATATGGAACATATTCCTTATCCTGTTACAGAAGATATGGTTTGGGAAGCCGTCTGCAAAGTGGAGGCATGGTGTAACAGTTCAGACAAGTCTGTGCATTTGCAGTGATGACCGTACGAAAAGGCAGTGGAAGCGAGCATCCGGGTGACTGAAGCAGGCCGTTCATAAGCTGTCGTTCCTCAATTATGCATAATATTGTGAATAAATATGAACAAAATATAATAGAAAAACATATTTATGCAGGAACTCCACTTTGGATTCCTGCATAATCATTGTAAAGCGCCATAAAGCTTTAATTTACTTTAAAATCCTTTATTTACAAAGGTTAAATGAAAAAACAGCCAAGAGAATATTACACTAAATATACAAAAAAATGAGGAAACATGCGGAAAAATCAGTAAAAAAACAAGTTGACAACGGATTGCTATGGTGTTATTATTATGCACATAAAACTTATATATATTCAAAAATAAATAGAAAAGAGAATATTTATGCTTGATGAATCTTTAAAACAAAAGCTCTGGGAGGCGGAGGATGAGATTGCATCCTGGGCGGAAGAGATAAGCAATAGTATATTTATGCACCCCGAACTGGGAGACCAGGAATTTTTTTCCTCCGAATATCTGACCGGGGAAATCGCGAAGCTGGGCTTTGAGGTTGAGTTCCCTTATATGGGAATTCCGACGGCATTCCGGTGTGAGCTGGGAGACGGGGACGGACCGGCGGTCTGTTTTCTGGCAGAGTATGATGCGCTTCCCGGATATGGCCCTGGCCACGACACACCGGCACATGCCTGCGGACATAACTGGATTGCAGCCAGCACCTTTGCAGCCTGCGCGGCACTGGCAAAGATTAAGCCCCTCTTTAAGGGAAAGATTGTATACATAGGAACGCCTGCCGAGGAAAATACAGGCAGAAAAGTCAATATGGCGGACCAGGGTGCTTTTGACAAAATGGCGGCGGCATTTCAGATGCATCTGAGCCAGGAATCCAGTGTCAATACAGTTGCTTTGGCCATGACGGATTTCATTTTTGAGTTTCACGGCGTTGCGGCACACGCATCCAGCAATGCCCAGAACGGTATCAATGCCCTGGAAGCCTGCAATCTGACAATGGCGGGGATTAACGCACTGAGACAGCATCTGGAGCCGGACGTCAGAGTCCACTATACGGTGATGAACGGCGGAATGGCTCCGAATATCGTTCCGGACTATACATCCATGGCGGTCTTTGTGAGGGCAGGCCAGAAGGATTATCTGGAGGAAGTAATCGAAAAGGTATTGAACTGCGGCAGGGGAGCCGCCCTTATGACCGGCGCAAAGTTCTCGTTTAAGAGAGCGGAAAATACGTACTTTGATATAAAACGCAATGATAAATTGAACGCGATTATGACAGAACAGCTTGCAGGGCTTGGAATTACGGACCTGGCGGACGGAGACAGATATCATTCCGGCAGTTCCGACATCGGCAATGTGTCATATGCATGTCCCACCTGTTATTGTACATTGGGTGTAGGCTGCATGACAAAGGCCGGGCCTCATGAGGAGGATTTCTTGAGAATCGTCGATTCTGAGGGCGCCCACGAATTAATCCACACAGCGGCAAAAGCCATGGCAGCCACCGCTCTGGAGGTTTTACTGGGAGCAGATATCTCAGAAAGTTAAAAAAGTGTCAGCCCCTGAAAGGCGGAATGGAGGAGAATTATGAAAAAGTTATTAGCGGTTTTATTAGCAGGAACAATGGCGCTCAGCCTCGCGGCATGCGGAGGCGGCAAAACAACAGCCGGTACGGCTACAAAAGCAGCGGCAGATACGACGGCTGCAGGCACGGAGAATGCGGCAGCAGAAGGAAAGGAAGACGCGGGTACGGAACTGACCGGCCGTCTTAAAGCGATAAAGGAGGCAGGTGTATTAAAGGTAGCCACCTCCCCCGATTATCCGCCGTATGAGTTTGAAGATATCACAAAAGACGGCCAGGATAAATATGTAGGGGCCGACATGGAGCTGGCAAAATATATTGCCGACAAGTTAGGCGTAAAACTTCAGATTGAGGCCATGGCATTTGATGCCTGTATGGCGGCGATCGGCCAGGGCCGCGTGGATCTCACCATCTGCGGCATGGTACCGAAGGAAGAGCGGAAGACAACAATGGATTTCAGTGATGTCTACTACAATGACGGCGATCAGGTAATCGTAATCATGAAAGACAGCGCCGATCAGTACAAATCACTTGCCGATTTTGCAGGACAGAGCATTGCCGCCCAGAACGGAACTCTTCAGTATGATCTTGTTACAACACAGATTCCGGATGCCAAATGTGAAGTGGTCAGCGCCGTAACCGATGGAATTATGATGTTAAAGACAGGGAAGGTGGCAGGCATTGCCCTCGCAAGCGTAGCTGCAGACAATTATCTTGCCAACTATCCGGATTTAGTTGAATGCAGTCAAAAATTCGACTATACTTCTCTCGGCGTAGTGGCAGGCGTTGTAAAGGACGAACCGGAATTCCTTGAAGAATTAAACGGCATTATCAAGGAAGTGGTTGACAGCGGAATCTACTATCAGTGGATCGAGGAAGCAAGCCAGTTATCGAACGAGATTCAGGGAGTGAAATAATTTCCGGTAAGAAAATGGTTGACAGGAGTGGCGGAGTGTCCGGCAAAAGCCGGTACCTCCGGCACCCCTTTTATTGAAGGCGGAGACCTGTACGCGGAGCGTGCAGGTTATCGTATGTCCGGTGCAGGGATGGGACCGGAATTTAGAGAATGGAGGATAATATGGTAGGTAATATAACGATGCTGGTGCAGAAATACAGCGGCTTATTCCTGGAAGGAATGGGCTATACGCTGCTGCTGGCTTTGATTACGGTAACGTTCGGCACTGTGCTGGGAACGCTGGTTGCACTGGCGAAGATGGGAAAGTTTAAAGTGCTTTCGTTTCTGGCAACCGCTTATATTGAGATTATGAGGGGAACCCCGCTGCTGCTGCAGCTGTATCTGTTTTATTTCCTGGTGCCGCAGATGCTGCCCTGGGAACCGTCTAAATTCACCTGTGTATGCACGGCCCTCGTATTGAATGCTACGGCCTATGTGTCCGAAATCATCAGAGCCGGAATCCAGGCGGTGGACCCGGGCCAGATGGAGGCAGCCAGGAGCCTTGGATTAAATACATCCCAGGCTATGAAAAAAGTAATTCTTCCCCAGGCGCTTAAAAATATTCTTCCTGCCCTGGGCAATGAATTTGTTACGGATATCAAAGAGACTTCCCTTGCGTCCACATTCTTCCTCGGGGATCTTATGACGACCTTCCGTACGCTCAACGGAGCTTTATATCTGACGCTGGAACCGCTTATCATCGTCGGAATCATTTATTTCCTGCTGACCTTTACGCTCAGCAAGCTGATTGCAGTATTCGAGAGGAGGATGGCAAGCAATGATTAGGGTAGAAAATCTGAAAAAAGACTTCGGCAGGCTCCAGGTATTAAAAGGTGTGACGGAAGAGATCCGGCAGAACGAGGTGGTGTCCATTATCGGCCCGTCCGGTTCGGGAAAAAGCACGCTGCTGCGCTGCCTGAATCTTCTGGAGGTTCCAAGCAGCGGCAAAATTTATTTCCACGATGTGGATCTGACGGATAAAAAAGTGGATATAAACGTACACCGGCAGAAGATGGGAATGGTATTCCAGCATTTTAACGTATTTCCCAACATGACGGTGGAGGAGAATATAACGATGGCACCCGTGCTGCTGGGAAAAAAGAACCGCGAGGAAGCGCATATCATGGCCGCAGAGCTATTAAAACGCGTCGGCCTGTATGAAAAGGCGGATGTCCGCCCGACAAAGCTGTCCGGCGGTCAGAAGCAGCGCCTTGCCATCGTCCGCGCCCTCGCCATGGAACCGGAAGTAATGCTCTTTGACGAGCCGACCTCCGCTCTTGACCCGGAGATGGTCGGGGAAGTTCTGGCTGTTATCAAAGAGCTGGTGACAACGGGACTCACCACTGTGATCGTAACCCATGAGATGGGTTTTGCGAAAGAGGTTTCCGACCGCGTGTTGTTCATGGATGAAGGAATCATAGCAGAAGCAGGTATTCCGGAACAGATATTTGGGGATCCGAAGCAGGAGAGGACCAAGGATTTCCTGAGCAAGGTTTTATAATAAATACGGATTCCCGATCAGGGAAATCAGGGTTACTGTTCACACGGTTGTGTCCCGCGAGGCGTGAACAGTAACAAATCAGGAGGAGAAGATTATGCCAAGATTAAGTGACCGCGTCGGAACATTTACTGATTCCGTCATCAGAAGAATGACGAGAATCAGCGACGCGAAAGAAGGTTCTATCAATTTATCACAGGGATTTCCGGACTTTGATCCGCCGAAAGAGATTACCGATGCTCTGGCAAGGGCCGCCGTGGAAGGGCCTCACCAGTACAGTATCACGTTCGGGGCCGAGAATTTCCGCGAAGCGCTGGCAAAAAAGCATGGCAGCGCCATCGGCCGCGCGATTGATCCCGATAAGGAGATCGTCGTGACCTGCGGCGGCACCGAGGCGATGATGGCTGCGATGATGACCATATGTAACCCAGGGGATAATGTAATTGTATTTTCCCCATTTTATGAGAATTACGGGGCTGACGCCATTCTATCCGGCGCCAATCCGATTTATGTACCCCTGATTCCGCCGGAGTTCAACTTTGACCGTGCGGTTCTGGAGGATGCATTTAAACAGGGAGTTAAGGCAATTATCGTCTGCAATCCGTCCAATCCCTGCGGAAAAGTTTTTACAAGGGAAGAACTCCTATATATCGGTGAGCTTGCGAAAAAATACGATGCATACGTCGTGACGGACGAAGTGTATGAACATATCATTTTCAAACCGAATGTACACGTCCATATGGCAGGGCTTCCGGGGATGTATGAGAGGACAATTACCTGCAATTCCCTCTCCAAGACATATTCTATTACGGGATGGCGGCTGGGTTATCTGATAGGGCCGGAGGAAGTGATTGAGGGGGCAAAAAAAGTCCACGATTTCCTGACCGTCGGGGCAGCGGCGCCGCTTCAGGAGGCCGCAACCGTCGGACTGAACTTCGGACCGGAATATTATGAAGAGCTTCAGCGCATTTATACGGAGAAGAGAGATTACTTTGTGGCAGGTCTGGACCGGATCGGACTTAAGCATACGGTGCCTCAGGGTTCTTACTTCATTCTGATCGACATCTCCGATTTCCTGGCGCTTCCCCAGTTTGAGGGGTATACGGATTTGGAATTCTGCGAGTGGATGATCAACAGCTTCGGCGTGGCCGCGGTTCCGGGTTCCAGTTTCTTTAAAGAGGAAGTGAACCATCTGATCCGGCTTCATTTTGCAAGACAGAAGGAGACCCTTGATGAGGCCCTGAACCGTCTGGGTGAGATGATGAAGGTGCTGGAACAGAAATAATGCGGGAATTTAATGGAAAGGAAATATGGAAAAGATAATCACGGTGCGCTATCCGCACTATTATAAAAAATTTTCCTGTACAGGCTCCCGGTGTGAAGACACCTGCTGCGCTTCCTGGGGCGTCTCCATAGACCCCGTTTCTCTCCGGAGGTATCGGAACGTAAACGGAGAGTTCGGGAGACGGCTCAAAAATTCCATAGACAGTAAAACGGGCAGCTTCCTCCAGAAAAACGGAAGATGCCCGTTTTTAAATGAAGGGAATCTTTGCGATATCTATATCTGCCTTGGGGAAAAAAGCCTGTGCAGGACCTGCCGCGATTTTCCTCGTCACAGGGAAGAGTACGGACCGTTACGGGAAGTCAGCCTGTCATTGGCCTGTCCTGAGGCGGCCGGACTGATACTGGGAGAACAGGAAACTTCCGGGGAGAAAACGGGAACGGATGAATTTTATCTGCGCAGAAGGAGAGTCCGGATAGAGCCGGGGAAGGCGGTTCCCAGTTTACCGTTCCCAGGCAGTATTGCGCGAGGTGGTTTCGAGCGTATCCCGCACGAAAATCCCGGGTTAGAGGTGGACGGGAGACTGCTGAAACAGCTCATTAAAGTGAGAAATGCCTTTTTTACCATCCTATCCTGGGAGGATACGGCCATAGAAGACAGAATGGCAATGATACTGGCGCTGGCCCATGATGCGCAGGGAAGGCTCCGTAACCGGAAGGGCATGAGGGCGGAGGCCGGCGGCCGGAAGAATATGGACAGCCTGACGGCGCGTTATCTTCTGCCGGAGAACCGGGCCCGCTATATTTCACGGCTCACTTCTTATAGAAGAGACGGGAACGGCAGGGTCAGGGACGATTTGATGTGCCTTTACCTGGAACTGACCGATACCCTTGAGACAGTCTCCGAACAGTGGAAGAATATGGTCAGAAGGTATACAAAGCTTTTATATGCTCCTGAAGACGGAATGGGTGGGCCGGGGGGATACGAATTTCATGAAATGCTGAATGAACTTAAAGCCGGATATCCCGCGTTCGATTCTGATATGGCACAGCTGATGAGATATTTCTTATATACGAATGTGCTGGGCGCCGTCTATGACGGCCGGTTACTGGCCGCTGTAAAAATGGCCGTGTTTAACTGCCTTATAATCAGGGAGATTGACCTGGGAATCTTTGCGGAGACAGGCAGCTTTACACGAAAAGAACAGATATTGACGACCCACCTCTGGTCAAGGCAGTTGGAGCACTCGGATTATAATCTGGAGAAAATGGAGCGGTTTATGAGGGAACACAGGGTCTTGGGGATAAAAAAACTGATGCTCTGTATTGGTTGAGAGATGGTAATTTCCCGTCTGATGAAGCTGCTGGAGCAGGAATAAAAGTAAAATCGAAAAAAGTCCGGTACCGCCATCTAAGGCTTAAGATGGCAGTCCGGACTTTCTTTTAATACGGCTATCTGTGCGTAAAGCGTGCCGGTTATCGTTTGATGCCGGTAAGAGCGTACAGGTTATCGTATGAATCTTTTAATTATTATCGTTTTTCAGATTTTTAAGCTTTTTCACATAGATCCTTCTGAAAAGAATCGTAGTGAGCGTAACGGAAATCAGTTCCGCGAGCGGAAAGGAATACCAAACTGCGTGGAGCCCTGCCACACGGGCAAATACATAAGCCAGGGGCAGAATGCACAGAAGCTGTCTGGCTACCGATACGATAAGGCTGTAGACGCCGTTGCCCAGCGCCTGGAAGACGGAGCCGAGGATGATACAGTAGCCTGCGAACAGGAAGCTGGTACTGATGATGCGGAGGGCGGGAACGCCTACCTCCAGCATGTGATCGGACGCATTGAACAGCTTCAGCAGGCCTTCCGGGAATACCTGGAAAATTATGAGGCCAATCAGCATGATGCCGACGGCAATAAAGGTGCTAAGCTTGATGGTATCCATGATTCTCTTTTTATGTCCGGCGCCGTAATTATAGGCGACAATCGGAATCACGCCGTTGTTCAGGCCGAAGATGGGCATAAAGATAAAGCTCTGGAGCTTGAAATAAATACCCAGGACGGAGACGGCCGTCTCGGAAAACATTATCAGGATTTTATTCATTCCGAATGTCATGATGGATACGATGGACTGCATGACAATAGAAGGAACACCGACTTCATATATCTTCGCTATAATACGGCCGTCAGGTTTGAACCCTTTAAATGACAGCTGTACGTCGCGGTTTTTCTTATGGTTGAACCAGACTGCGAGAATCATGGCGATTATCTGCCCCGTCACCGTGGCAATCGCAGCGCCCCGGATGCCGAGCCTTGGAAAACCGAAGAGACCAAAAATCATAATCGGATCCAGAATAATATTGATGATGGCGCCGGTTCCCTGGGTCACCATGCTGTAGATAGTCCGTCCCGTGGACTGCATAATACGTTCAAAGGTCATCTCCATAAAGATTCCGAAGGAGAAAATGAGACAGATGGTAAGATACTGCGTCCCGAACTCCACAATCTCCCTGTTTTCAGTCTGGCTGGCAAAGAACAGGTGGGAACCTAAGATGCCCATCAGGGCAAATACAAGATAACTGACGAAGGCCAGAAATACGCCGTTGACTGCGGAGAGGTTGGCCTCTTTCTGGCGTTTTTCCCCAAGGGAGCGGGAGAGCAGTGCATTGATACCGACACAGGTACCGGATGAAACTGCAATCATCAGGCTCTGAATAGGAAAAGCAAGTGAAACTGCCGTCAGGGCATTTTCACTGATCTGGGCGACGAATACGCTGTCTACGACATTATATAGCGCCTGAACCAGCATAGACGCAATCATGGGCAGCGACATGGAAACCAGCAGTTTATTGACCGGCATGGTCCCCATTTTATTTTCATTTGAATGGGCTGTAGCTGACATATATTATCCTCCTGTTAATTAGCGTGCTAACAATTACAGCATCATGCATTATAGCATTCTGCAGGGAAACATGTCAATGTTATAATTTTTTATACAAAAATCGACACATATTTATAGAAAAATACGCTTGTCAGGCGTTCTGTATTTATGCTATCATTATCTTACTGCCTTCCGGCGATTGTTTGGAAAAAAATACAGGCCGGGCCTGAGAGGGCCGGAAGATGGATATTGGAATGATTAAGGAGGAATTTGAGGATGAAGCCATACAGCGAATTAACAAGAGAAGAGTTGTTAGAGCTTAAGAAAGACCTGTCTGCCCAGTACCACGCATTTCAGGGGAAAGATTTGAAACTCGATATGTCGCGCGGTAAGCCAAGCGTTGAGCAGCTTGATTTATCCATGGGGATGATGGATGTGCTGAACAGCGATTGTGATTTAACGTGTGAAGATGGTACGGACTGCCGCAATTACGGTGTGCTTGACGGTATCAGGGAAGCCAAAGAGCTGCTTGGCGACATGATTGAAGTTCCGGCTGACAATATTATTATTTACGGAAACTCCAGCCTGAATGTCATGTATGATACGATTTCCCGTTCCATGACACACGGAGTAATGGGTAATACCCCGTGGTGCAAGCTAGACAAGGTTAAATTCCTGTGTCCGGTACCTGGTTATGACAGACATTTTGCCATCACCGAGTATTTCGGCATCGAGATGGTCAATGTACCGATGACCGAAGAAGGACCGGATATGGATATAGTTGAAGAGCTTGTATCCAAAGATGAGAGCATCAAGGGTATCTGGTGCGTGCCGAAATATTCCAACCCGACAGGCAATTCCTATTCGGATCAGACCGTTCGCCGTTTTGCAAGGCTGAAACCGGCCGCTGCCGATTTCAGGATTTACTGGGATAACGCGTACAGCGTACACCATTTATATGATGACGATCAGGATAACCTGATAGAAATTCTGGCAGAATGTAAGAGAGCAGGAAATCCGGATCTGGCTTATAAGTTCTCTTCCACATCCAAGATTAGTTTCCCGGGTTCCGGAATTGCGGCGGTTGCAACTTCCCACAACAACCTGGAAGATATCAAAAAGCAGTTAAGAATGCAGACGATCGGCCATGACAAGGTAAACCAGCTTCGTCATGTACGTTATTTTAAGAATATCCACGGCATGGTGGAGCATATGCGCAAGCATGCCGAGATTTTAAGACCAAAATTTGAGGCGGTCGAGGCAATTCTCGAGCGTGAGCTGGGAGGACTTGGAATCGGTTCCTGGACCAGTCCCAAGGGAGGATACTTTATTTCCTTCGATTCCATGGACGGCTGTGCCAAAGACATTGTGGCTAAGTGCAAAAAGGCCGGGGTTGTGATGACCGGAGCCGGAGCTACTTATCCTTACGGCAAGGATCCGCATGACAGCAATATTCGTATTGCGCCGTCTTATCCGCCGCTGCAGGATCTGATAACCGCTACGGAACTCTTTGCTCTCTGTGTCAAGATTGTCACCGTTAACAAGCTTCTCGGTGCAACGAAATAAGAGCGTAACAGCATAATTTGTAACGGTTCAGACAGCATGAACAGTTACTGTAATTTGCGGTTTAAAGTTGTATGGGCCTTCTGCAGTGCCGGCGGCCCATACAATTTTTTTGCTGATTGGCTGTGAAAAGTTCAGGGAATGCGCTTGTCATCGCTTATAGCATTAAGATGAAATTTCTTTTACTGTTCACAGATTTAACTGAGGTGTGGAGGACGCGTCCGTAACGGACCATGTCCGGTGTGGTGAGGGGGGGCTGGGCTGAGTCTTCCGTCCCCGTGGGGAGGTTGGTCGCGGAGGGGAAATCCGGCCGGAATGAATTGCTGCGGGGACCGTTTGCACTCTTTGGAGTGCGCAT
>OKRR01000751.1_pt1 | contig 34891 bp, 40 predicted proteins | sample 1601211 | NCBI WGS metagenome assembly OKRR01 (sample SAMEA3541525, study PRJEB24748) | human gut metagenome | biome: human gut; feature: human-associated habitat; material: faeces | place: China | collected 2012
TGTTCACTCAGCGTTATGTCCACCTCCTTCGCCGCACTCTGCATTTTTCCGGGCTTGTGACCGGCGCGCCATCGGCGCGGCTGCATTACGGTGGGGCCAGATGACCCCGGCTATTTTTTCTGTTCTTCACGCCAGGCAAGGAACTCATCGCGGTGATCCCGGTATTCAAATAGAATCATTATGCCGTCGTGCATACGGATCAGCCGTTCCCATTTATAGAATGTCCACCGGACGGCCGCCAGCGCTGAGCCGCACAGCAGGCATACAATGACCAGCGCGCCAAGCATCATCGATATCTTCGGGAATATGTTGCTTATCAGTTCCATCATCTGTGTCTTCCTCCTCTATATCCTGCATCCACTCCCGCCGCAATCGGCCCTGCAGGTGCATGCAGGCCAGCGGCTGGTCTTTCTGCGTACGGTGGCAGCACCCCTCATCATAGGGCTGCCACAGCGTCCCCGTCTGGTGCAGGCCCGGCGGGGAGCCGCAGCACCCGCAGCAGCTTTGCCCGCGGCAGCTCCGGTCACAAGGCGTCACCATCCTGCATCCCTTATTCGTCACCACGCTCTACCCGGTACGGCGGCCCGGCCCGGCCCTGCGCCTGCGCCGCCGCTGCTCCGCCTGCGCCAGCGTGGACAGCCGCCCGGCCTCGTAGCCCACATACAGCAGCAGCCCCATCAGCGGCAGGATAAGGGCCTCGCCGCCGATTACGCCGGGACTGGAACTCTGCACCGTCAGGCACGCCGCCAGCATCAGCCCCGCCACGGCTCCGGCCGCGAATGTCACAACTGTTTTCATCCTGTTAAACATCCTTTAATCCCCCTGTAACCCCGTTTTAAAGCCGCCCTACGGATGTGCTGGCGGCAGCTGTTCGCAGACCCTCATACGAGATATCCTCATTGCGGATCGCATTCTTAACGATATTTTTCGCTGTGCGGATGCTGTGCTGGCTCCGGCACACGCTGGCGATCAGCTTCAGCTCCTTACTCTGCGCCTCTCCGGCAAACATCGGGAACAGCAGCTTCACATCCTCGTTTGTGAGCTTCATGGTGCTGTACGCCCGCTGAAGGCCAATGCGTGTGTATGTCTGCGTCGTCACCTTTCCCTTTTTTACGCGCTCATACAGCTCGCTGTTGCCAATCAGTACCACGCCGTTGCCGGGAAGCTCGTTTACTTCGTCTTCATCCGGCAGGATACGAAGCTCATCCATCGGCGCCCGTTTCAGCAGCTGGGCCTCATCCACGATGATCACCTTGTTGGTGCCGCGCAGCCGCGCTCGAATAGCCTGCCACATCTGTTTGCTGCTGCTCACGGCAGGCAGGTCCAGTGCTGTGCCCAGCAGCTCTCCGACACCTGCAAGGCCGGACATGCTCGGGTCGAGCCGGATGTAGACGGTACTCTGCGGATTATCCCGGTAATACTTGACGGCAGCCTTTGTTTTCCCGGCCCCAGCGTCGCCGTGCAGCATTACCAGAGTGCGATTGATTTGGGCGAAGCGGATGCACTGGTAAACATCCTCGGAAATGCTCGTTGGCTTATAGCCCTCATCCAGCTTGTACGGCTCCGCCTGCTTCTGCGTTGCAACGGCCTCGCCCTCCTGTGCAAGGAACTCGCGGAACGCCTTTTCAAGATTTTCCACGCTGCCCTTGTACTTGCGGCTCAGGTACTGGTTGATCGCGGCGCCGCTTCGGCCAAGCTTCACGCCCATCTGCTCCTGTGAAAGCCTGTGCGCCGCCATGTATTCCTCAACCTGGAGGTGCAGTGCTTCGTCATATACCTTAATAGTCGAATTCGTCATCATCGTATCCTCCATCCGAATTTTTGTTCATCCTGAAAATATCTATATCGCCAACAGCCATGGCCATCGGCTCCTCTTCCCATCGTGCCAGCTCCACCGTTTTGGGCTTGCGGGGCGTGGTCGGTCCGGCCAGATTTTCCTCGGCCATCCGAGCCACCAGCGCGGCAGCCTCTTCCGGCGGCGCGTCCGGCAGAAGCGTCGCCGCCAGTTCCTGCACCACACGTTTATACTTGTTTTTAAGCTGCTGCTGCCGCGCAATCTCTTCCTGCGTAGCACCGTATTTCGCCTCCAGTTCGCACCGGGGGGCCGTCAGAATGAAGGACCCGTCCTCCCGGTATACGCGCACGCTGGAAAGGTCGTCCGGGTCGTACCGAAGATATACCTTTTTTTCCTGCCACAGGCTGTGCAGCTCCGGGCAGTTGTACCAGACCTTTTTACCCCGGATGTTCAGATACACTCCCTCCCGGTCCACCTTTTTGGGCTTCGATGTGCGCAGCATCATCAGATTCAGCACATCCTCTTCTACATGCCGCACATGCTCCAGATGCTCGTTGTACACGTCAATGCGGCGTTTGCCCTTGTCCGCAGGTACGGAACCGTAGTACGGTTCATAGTTCAAATATCCGCTGATCAGCAGGTCCACCTTCTGGATGAACTCTTCGTCCGTGGGGATATCGCCGCGCTGCAGCGCTTTTTTCAGGGCTTCCGGCTTTTCCTCCGGGCTTCCGCCCGTATATGTAGGGAACAGCCGCATGATATGCTCTTTCACGTTTCGGAAGCTGCGTTCCACCAGCTTGGCACGGGAGTTCTGCACGATGGCGTTTTTCATTTCCACGCCCATGTAGTCCAGAATGGTTTTCGGCTCAAACGGCGCTTCGCCGTTGGCCAGTACCTTCTTGGCCCGATGGCCGCGTCCGCCGAAGTCGAACGTCAGATACTCGCGGCCGTTATCCACATATGCGTTGTGGTTCGGCATCCCATGCGCCAGGCACCCGCGCCGCAGCGCATAGATGGAGTTCTGGCTGCTGTTGCCGCCGAAACTGATATACCAGCCGACGAAAATGCCGCTGCGCACATCCACCCATGCTGTGAGATAGGGGCGGTGCGGTTTGCCGTTCGGCCCCAGTGTAAGGGTGTCGCAGGTATACGTATCGCCCACCCACCAGTCGTTGCTGGCGATGCTTTCATAGTCGCGGCGGGTATACACGCTGGCCTTGTTGTAGTACGCGCGCTCACCCTCGCGCATAAGGATGCGCACAGCCTCCGGCACATCCATCGCCATGCGGTAAAAGCTGCTGTACGAGGGTAGCGGAAGCGCGTTCACCGCGTTTTTCTCCGCCCATTTTTCCGTGTATTCCATGCACTTGGTGATGGAATACGCATGGCCCTCTCCGCCGTCCACGAGGTAGTAGTACAGAAACGCCTTTTTTATATATTCTGGCATGTCCGTTTTGCCCTTACGGGCCTTTCCGCGCCTGTCGATCACGCTGTTCAGGTCGCCCTCTTCCAGCGCTTTCTTTTTCCGGTACAGCGTGGCCACGCTCAGCTCCTGTCCGGGGTTTTCCACGCGCATGTGCCGGACGAACTTTGCGTCAAGCTCGCTCAGAGGCTTTCCCGGCTGGCTGCGGTAGAACATCCATTGGTCTACGACATCCCGCCAAAAACCAATCTCCTTCCGTTCCGCATCCGTGTAACTGTCCAGCGGACGCTGCACGGGCGACGGCTTCACTTTCTGAAGCGCTGTTTTTTCCGGCGTGCTCAGCGTCAGGCTATGCCGAGCGTAGTATCGTTCCTGTACATGTTTCGGAAGTGTCGAAAGCGGAAAAATGTATTCCGGTCGATTTTTGGCATTGCTTTGAATTTCACACGTTAAACTCCCGGATTTTGCGCGTCTCTGTACAGTGCGTACGTCAACTCCCATCAGAGAAGCGACTTGACTTGGTTTGAGCATCGTTTCCAAAAAAACTCACCTACCTTTACTCCAACGACCTGCCGTCGTCAGGCGCGGGGCGGTCAGCCCCCGCACGACAGCCCCACAGGGCTGTTTCGGCTATTCTTCTGTGTCCGGTATTGTCCGGCTGAACGGGATGCCGAACTCGCAGCGCAGAACGTCCACCCGGTCGCGGGATACCAGTATCTCTGTTGTCAGCCCGCAATGGGCTTCCAGGTACCTGCGCAGCGGCTCCGCAGCCTGCATCAGTTCTTCGTAGTCGTTCATGACAATTTTTCGTCCTTCCTGGTCAGGTCATGGAGGAGCCTCTGGGTCTCCTTCGCCATTTTGAGAGGGCTATTGTACATCTTAAGGATTTTCACAAGCTCATCCATGATCTCCGCGCCGCTTTTTCCATTGAAAACCTCCACCGGAGCGCCCGCAGCTTCAAGGTCACGCATCAGCCGTTCCACCATCTTGCCTCTGCTGTTCATCGGCCCGCCGCGCCGGCACGGCCGCACCTTCTCACCGTCGTCTATCATCAGCCCATCGGGAACGCCGTGTTCCAGCACGCCCTTGCGCAGCGCAGCCAGTGTCTTTTCGTTGGGGATAAGGTCTTCCCGCAGCTGCCGGCGCATACGTTCTGCGAATTCATCCTCTATTTTCTGCGCGGTATCTGCGCCGAGGGCTTCTTCCATGGGCTTCAGCGTGCCGCACAGCTCCTGGATCTGCTCCTCGATAAATTCGTCCACGTTCGCCGTAGTAAAGGAGACTTCCGTCTCCATATCAAGGATGAGCTTGCCCTCATCAAGGCGTTTCGCCATTTCACGGCACAGGTTCTTCTGGAACGTTTCTACGGCGGCGTGGATGCTCTTCTCAACGCCTGTGAGCTTGTCTTTGTTCATGTCTTTATCCTTTCTGGCCTCAGCGGCCCGTTTGTGGTATTCTGTTGGTGAGGGCGGCGTTGCAGCGCCGCCCAGTTTGAATACGAAGGTGATAACAATGTTAGAATGGTGGAACTGTTTTTTTGAAAATAGAGACTTAATTACTTTTTGGATCGCGGTTGCAGGCTTTATAATGTCTTTTTCTTCATGGGTCATGGCGTTTGCCGCACGTCACAAAAATTTGAGAGGGAAAATACTTCAAATTAAGTCCTATGCCGATATAGTCTATATTTACTTGCTTTTGGAAAATCGTTCATCTCTCCCTATTTCTGTAGATAGGTTTGTTTTGCATATGAAGGAAGGGAGCTATAACTGTACGCCGCAGCCAACTTTAATTTCATCCAGCAGACAATTACAAGGAGATAAGGTTATTGCCTCTCGGTCGGAATATTCATCTTCATTTCCAATCCATTTGTCTCCGTTATCGACTGCAACAGCCCTCGTTCTTTTTGAAAATTTGCAACAACTGCCAGCAGATGCCACCACTCATCTGTTTCTCTCAATCTGCACCAACCGTGGTAAGGCAATTCAAAAGAAATTTGAGTTACCTGCGGAGTGGGCTTCCCAAAGAAATAATCCGTGATACTGTATGCGCATGCATTGTCCGCATGTAATTCTCTCTTCAATTTCGTTTTCCCTTTCCGCCCGCCCCGCGCGGGCTTTTTTATTGGCCTGCCATCGTCAGTGCCGGGCGGCCAGTCCCGGCAGACGGCCCACCGGGCCGTTTCGGCTTCTATGTTCCGTACTTTTCGGGGCGTGTCAAGCCCTGGATGTATTCCAGGGCGACCAGCTCGGGAAAGACCGTGTGCGGAACTCCCGCACGGCTGCCTCTGGGTCTGTTTTCAGCACAAGGCCGAATACAAGGCCGTTGCTGTCCACATCGCCCACGGCGTAAGTGTGTGACGGGTTCGCCGCCTTGCTGCGAAGGAGCACGCAGCGCTCCGCGCGTTTTACCACATCATAAGCGGCCTTAAAATTGCCTTTTAACTCGTTCATCGGGAAGTCCTCCTTCAGACTGCCTGCTCCATCGTGGAGCAGAAACAGTTTACTTCCCTCGGCCACAGGAGCTGCACGCCCGTTGGCGTCAGGAACAGGGCCGGGGCCTCTACGTCGAAGATCGTCCCGTCCTTGATGCGTCGCAGCGTTACTTTCGGCTCGGTGTACCCTTCGTCGAAACTCTCCACCCGGTACAGGTCCCCGTTGTGGTTGTAAATCTCGCCAACATAGATGGGTTGGCCGGTCAGTTGATACTTTTTCATTGCATTGGCTCCTTTCCGTTTAAAAGCCCGTTTCCGGGCAATACTTGGCTTGTATCGGCGTTGGCCAGTTCATAGAGTGCATCCGCCAGCGTATCCACCCAGCCGATGTGCTGTCCCGCCGGGCCGGTGACGTAGATGCGGCCCACGCCCGGATAGTACCGAATCCGGCACGGCGCCCACTTGGGGGAACATGCTGCCGTCAGTTCGTGCCTCCGCACTTCCAGAATGTCCAGGCTCCGGCCGGTCCGGCGCTTCAGTTCCTTCCGGCAGCTGCTTTTCCGTAGTTCGTAGTGGAAGTTCATATGTTAGGCCCCTCGGTTGTTTAATTGAAGTAATTCATCCGGAGCAACCCCGAGCGCGTCTGCAATTCTTAGAATATCTGAAGGCCGAATAACTCGATAATCATTTACAATATTGCAGAACACAGCTTTTGAATATCCTGCTTTTTTTGCTACTGCGCATTGCTTATAGCCTTTTTCTTGAATGATGCGAAGAATGTTGGATGAGACTGGCTCATTACCGGCGCATCTCTTGGCACTCATGCTTTCACTTCCTTTTTTGGTGGAGAATCTCGAACTATTTTTAGTATAGTGGAGTTACTAGAACTTGTCAACGGTTTTTAATTGATTAGTTCTAGTTTCTCAAACTTTTTATTGACTGTTTCATTTATATGTCGGTATAATTGGGCTAAGAGGTGATTACCATGTCATATGATACGCGTTTGCGTGAGGCTCGGAAGCGCGCAGGGTTGACGCAAGAGGAATTAGGTAAACTTGTCGGGTGTGCAAAAACAACTATTACAGGATATGAAACCGGTAAAAGCGAGCCTAATATGACCATACTAAGCAAAATCATGGAGACTTTAAAAGTCGATGCTAACTTCATCTTTCAGGACGAGATGCGTGAACATTATGAGTATCATGCAACGACTGAAGAGATGGAGACGCTTGTAAAAAAATACAGACTTGTAGATGATGTGTGGAAGCATACAGTAGTAAATATATTGGACGCAGCAATCGCCTCGAAAAAGGAACCTAAAGTAGTTATTAAATTTCCTCAACGCGCACCAGCTAAAAAAGCGCTTGACAAGCCGGAAGATAATACAATAGACTTTCCAAACATGACTCCGTTGAAGGTTTCGGAGCAGCCGTCGGCCGCCGGGTTGGGAGTATACCTGGGGCCTGAATCCTTTACAGAATATCTGGTGCAGGACAACGAGTTGATCCGCCGCACAGCCTTCGCCGTTCCAGTCTCTGGGGACAGCATGGAGCCAAAATTCCACGATGGCGATATTGCCCTAGTGAACTTTGAACCAGCAGAGCCGGGAGATATCGTTGTCGTAACGATGGACGGGCTGGGATACATCAAAAAGCTGGGGAACGGTGTGCTCCTTTCCCTCAACAAAAAGTACAAGCCGATTCCCATGAAAGAGGACATGCGCGTGAACGGAAAAGTGATAGGTATTTTAGACCCCGAATGGTTCTAAAATCCATATTTTAATGCGACACAATATTAGTGGTATTCATTATCAATAATCCTGTAATCCCGCATTTTTCCTTAATACGACATGTTGCTTTTAATGCGACAGGATTGTCGCATTAAAAATAAAAGAAAGCCGCTTCAGAGAGGAAAATATCCCTTCTCTGAAGCGGTTTCTTTTGTCTTTTTAAGGCTTGTGTTTAGGTTTCTTTAAATATCGTTTAAATTCGCAGTTCTATGCGGTTTTTGGCACTTTTTTAGTGCTGCTGTTAAAGCGTGTTTAAAAGTGGTTTAAATGCCCGTTTAAACTCCCTCGGCGTTGCTCCCCCGAAAATGGAAAAGGGGCCAAAATCGGCCCCAAAATTTTTCAGTGACAGTTTTCAGTTTCTTGCAGAATTGCGCGTTTTGCAGCCACCGTTATGCATCAAAAAACCGCTTTGTGAGGCCGTTTTGCGGGTTCTTGCGGGTTCTTGCACTCAAAACTCCAGGCCGTTCCACATTTTCTCATTCTTCACGAAAACTCACACAGAAGCTCAGAGATGAAATAATCAGGCAGATTGAAGAGAATGGCGTTACGCACTTTATCACCGGTATGGCAATAGGCGTTGATATGTTTGCGGCTGAGATCGTCCTTGGCTTGAAATCGGCTTATAATGGCATTACGCTTGAGTGTGCCATCCCTTGCGAAACGCAAGCCGAGAAATGGAGCGAGGCGCTCAGGGATCGGTACTTTGATATAGCCTCCAAATGCGACAAAGAAACGCTCTTGCAGCAGCGTTATACGCCAGATTGTATGCACAAGCGCAATCGTTATATGGTGGACCAGGCTGATTACATTATAGCGGTATGGAACGGGAAACCGAGTGGTACCGGGAAAACCGTACAGTATGCGCAACAGCAGGGTAAGCCGGTGCGTGTCATCAATCCCATAACGCTTGTGGTAGAAAACATATAATCTGGTTATTTGCCAGCAATGAATTGAATAAGCCGCAGTTCCCGTTGTGGGGACTGCGGCTTATTCTTTATTCTGAGATCAATTTTTCCCTATAAGGGATGTCGAAAAGAATCCGGTGGTAGTCGAGAAGGCGATGTTTATTAAACAGCTTTTCAGCAAGCCGAACCACTGGATGATTAAGAATCTCATCTGCAATTCCATTTTCATTGATGAACCTAGCCCATTCAAAAGTGTCTTGAACAGCTTCGGACTCAATTATTACGGGGACGATGGCTTCTGTTAGCCGCATGGCAGGATCATCTTTGTACTGTTTACCTATCTCGCTCGGCTCACAGTTTTCATATTCATCAACATCACTGGACAGTATGGAATCAATCTTCATAAAATCATCAGGGACATCTCGTGTTAAGGTAAGCGCTATATCGCCCTTCCCATCAGGTACGGTAATGTATTCGGCTATTTCAAGCTCGTAAGGCATCCCACCGATTTCCGATGTCAGAGTAAACATCTGGCACAAATAAGCAGAGGTTTCATCCACCTTGTCCTCATTCATGAAACACAGCGGATTGTATTCTACGCATTCCCATTTGACTTTTCCCAATTCGGTCAGCTTGGCAATCCTCTCTAATGTTTTCTTTTCCTCTGCGCGCCATAATTCGTCCATCATAAATTTTACACCTCCGCTTATTTTCGTTTGAACTCCAAGACCACATCACCACTGTCGGTAATCCTCATCTGCATCGTTTTCACATATTGAGAAATGAATTGCTGTTTTTCTGCTGAACTCATTTCAATCCGTGTTGTGCGTATTGCTTCATCAAACATCTCAAATATGTTGAGTCTGACGGCATTGTCGATGTACCGATACATCTCCTTAAAGAGTGCGCCTTGCTTGATGTCTTCGGTATTCCCTGAATAGAAGTCATCTATGTAGCAGTAGAATATTCCGGCATCTGAAAGTGCATTTTTCAAGTCTGGCCCGCAGCTTTCCCGTTCGATCATGACAAGAAAACGGGCATCTTGCAGAGACGAAATCAGCCCCCAGTAGTCTGAGTCGCTTGACACAAGGATGAAGGAATCCACATTGTTTTTATAGTGTTCCTGACAGGTTCTTGAAATGAGCATCACATCAACAAGGGATTTATTTTGCTTCACTCGTTCGATCATCATGTGCTCAACAGGGATTGCGGTGAAGCTCTCCAAAATGCGCCACGCAGATGCAGCATGAACATCATCAAACAAGATGATTGAAGAAATCTTCTTTGTATATTGACGGTCAAGATTCCTCAGCGTTGCACAAAGTTTGTATGGGTCTGAATTTTCGCAATCTACCACGATGACAACTTTCTCGCTGCTTTCTATAAACTCATAGATGCTTCCCTTAACATAGCTCCCTGCGTCTGATACCTTGCTATATTCTGTGAAATAGTCATTATTCCATTGGTAAAGCAAGGTGACAAATTTCTTGTCATTATAGAGAATGTTCCCTTCTTCTTTAGGAGTCCAGTTGATGTAAACCTGATACGGATAGAAAAGCAAATGCGAGTAGTAAATATCCGCAGCGGCCTTTGTTCCATCCTCAGTTAGACCATTGGGCATCACAAAAAGATTTTTTACATATTGCCAGGTTAGCCAAAGAGGAAATAGCTTTTTGCAGTTGTTAATTCTATCAGCTATCAACTTGTTGATCTCAATAACATGATGGCAAAGTTTTTTGCTGCTCTTTCGGACAAAATTGACTCCATCGGCACTGAGCTGTGTCATGCTGTCTGGCGGAATATATTCAGGGAGATTGTAAATTGAAGTATAGTCAAACCGCATCTTTTCATTGATGTGTTTGAAATTCCGCTCTATGGCCGTTCGGATAATGCACAGGTGGCGGATTATCCGAGCCGCCTTGTCCTGTTCAAGCCTTTCATAAACTTCCGTTTTAGGCGGCTCGTGCTCATTCTCAAAAATCCGCTTTGGCACACCAATCAAATAGGCAATCTTAGAAACAATCTCATAGGTGCTGTCTTTATACCTGATTATATCTGCTTCGGGGACTTGATTATTGACGATTCCAGTATCGCTGCCATCTGCAATCGTGATAGTGCGCTCATCTTCATCCAGCTCTGTTGTTTCGCGGACATCCATATTATGTTCCTTTCGAGGCATAGCGTTGATAACGAACAGTAGACGATGAAAGGTCACACAGTCATTACATTATCCGTCCACATTTCACATTGGCTCATCACGGTCTGAACTGCGTCATCCATGCCCTCTGGCGGGTATTTGTGTTTTTTGAGAAGGCGCTTGACCAACCGGCGCATACCGGCTCTGGCGCTTTCTTTCTTCTGCCAGTCTATTGTCCGGTTCTTACGGAGCAGATCGGTCAGCTCTTTTGTAATTGCAATCAGTTCGTCATGTTCGTAGAAGTCTTTGATGGCTTGGGGCTTGGTCAGAGCATCGTAGAATGCAAGCTCGTCGGCGGTCAATCCCAGCTTTTCGCCCTCTGCGTTTGCATCGGCAATTTCTTTGGCAAGCTTCAAAAGCTCCTGAATGACTTCCTCATTGGTCAGCATCCCATTCAGGTATCGGTTCATTGCACCCTGAATAAGTTCAGAAAACTTCTCCGATTTGACAATATTAGTTCGCCGGTAAACCGACACCTGTTCGGCAATCAGCTTTTTCAAGAGTTCAACAGCAAGGTTTTTCTCCTTCATGTTGGCAATCTCTTCAAGGAACTTCGGATCGAACAGCGAAAACTCCGCCTTCACATCCGAGAAAAGGTTGATTACGCCCTCACTCTTGATACTGTGTTTCAGCAGCTCATTGATCCGCTCGTTTACTTCCGGCAGCGTAAACTTCTTACCCGTACCGCCGGACAGAAGCCGGACAATCATCGTTCGGACAGATTCAAAGAATGCTGCTTCAAAGCGTGTCTTTTCATCTACCAAGCTACCGCACAGCGAAAGTGCCTGTTTGAGAAGTAACGCCTCCTTGATGTAGATGTTTTGCGTCTTCTCCTTGTCGGGAAGATCTTGCTCTGCGACGCTCTTGCCGAGGATATAGTTTACACCTCCGGTAATCGCCTTTGCCTTATCAAGGTCAGTTCCAGTCATGAACTTATCGTAGTTATAACCGTAGAATAGGTCACGGCACACGGACAGTTTCTCAAGGAATTTCGGATATGCAGCCTTGCTGACATCCGTGTCACCGTAGTTCTTCTTGTCCCGCGCTGTGTAGTCATTCATAGCCTGTTTCAGCGCAGCAGCGATGCCCACATAGTCAACAACCAAGCCGCCTTCCTTGTCCTTGAAAACGCGGTTGACACGAGCGATAGCCTGCATGAGGTTGTGACCGGCCATCGGCTTATAGACATACATTGTGGCAAGGGAAGGAACATCAAAGCCGGTCAACCACATATCCACAACGATAGCGATTTTAAGCGGCGAGTCGTTGTCTTTGAATTTTCTCGCCATATCTTCTTTGTGAGCCTTATTGCCGATCACTTCACGCCACTCTTCGGGGTCGTTGTTGCCCTGCGTCATGACAACTGCGACCTTTTCGGTCCAAGCTGGGCGAAGTTCCAAAATCCGCTTGTATATCTTCATAGCGATGGGGCGGGAGTAGGCAACAATCATCGCCTTTCCGGTCAGAATATTGGCGCGATAGTTTTCATAATGGTCGAGAATATCGTCTACCAGAGAACGGATCGTCTGGTCGGCCCCCAAAATTGCCTCCATCTGGCCAAGTTCCTTTTTGCTCTTTTCGATAACATAAGGATCGGCATTCTCTGCCATCAGGTCATACTCATCGTCAATAAGATGCAGCGTCTTTTCATCGAGCTTGAGATGGATTACGCGGCTTTCATAGTAAACCGGTCTGGTCGCTCCGTCCTCAACTGCCTGAGTCATATCGTAAATGTCGATATAATCACCGAACACCTCACGGGTGCTCCGATCTTTAGAAGAGATGGGAGTGCCGGTGAAGCCAATGTATGTAGCGTTCGGAAGGCTATCACGAATAATCCGGGCAGTGCCGATAATTGTCTTTGCTTCGACCTCGCCGTCTTCCTTCTGGCGCACTACAACTTTCTCCGTTAATCCGTATTGGCTGCGGTGCGCCTCATCCGCCATGACGATGATATTCCGACGCTCGGAAAGAGGCTCATCGCTTTCCTCAAACTTCTGCATGGTTGTGAAGATAATCCCGTTTGCCTGACGGTTTGCAAGCAGCTCTTTCAGGTGGGTTCGGCTTTGGGCGTGCTGCGGCGTTTGGCGCAAGAAATCCTTGCAGCGGGCAAACTGGCCGTAGAGCTGGTCATCCAAGTCGTTTCGGTCTGTGATCACAACGATTGTCGGGCTTTCCAATGCCTCTTGCAGATAGTGGGCATAGAACACCATAGACAGCGACTTTCCGCTGCCCTGCGTGTGCCAGAACACACCACCTTTGCCATCTGTGACGGTTGCCTTTTGAGTGGAAGCAATCGCCTTCTTGACGGCAAAATACTGATGGTAGGCGGCAAGCACTTTGAATGTCTTCTCGCCGTCCACATTGAAGCAGATAAAGTTTTTCAGGATGTCGAGGAAACGGTTCTTCTCAAACAGTCCCTCAAAGAAGGTGTCAAAGGCCGCGTACTGTGTGTTCTCATAGCTGCCGTCCGTTGTTTTCCACTCCATGAAGCGGTCTTCACCGGAGGTGATGGTTCCGGCCTTTGAGGTGGTCATGTCGCTCATGACACAAACCTCATTGTAAATAAACATGGAGGGGATCTCGTACATATAATTGCGGAGCTGACGGTATGCGTCGGAAGCATCTGTCTCTTCGCGGGAGGGAGATTTCAGCTCCACTACGACAAGGGGCAGACCATTGATGAAGAGAATGACATCCGGGCGTTTTTCGGAGTTTTCGATGAAAGTCCACTGGTTGGCAACGGTAAAGTCGTTATTGGCAGGATATTTGAAGTCAACAAGGTAGACGAGGGTGGAGCGTTCCTCGCCATTTACAAAGTATTTTACAGAGATACCGTTTTGCAGATAGTCGGTAAAGGTCATGTTCTTTTGCAGCAATGAGCCGGACTCAAAGTTCTTGAGCTTGTAAATGGCCTCATTGATAGCATCCAGAGGCAAGCCCTTATTGATGCGCTGCAAGGCGGGCAACAGGACATCCTCGTAGAGCGGAGAGTGATAATCACGCTCTACATCCGGTCCGTAGACATAGGTGTAGCCAAGCCCTTCGTTGAGTAATTGGAGAACTGCATTCTCGTAATTTGATTCGGTATAATATCCTGCCATTTCCGTTGCTCCTTTGTTCGATCTGCTGTGTTATCATCTAACCCTTTCTGCAATCGTGTCAAGCTGTCCTGCGATCACAGCGAACTCGCAGTTCATATCAAGCGTCTTTACGCTGATCTGATTGCCGCTCATTTGGTAATCTCCATCCGGCTGAACGGCATCGTCTGTCTTGGCGTAAAGAAGCATCCCCGCTACCGTTTCTCCAGGCGCTGCATCCCAGTTCTTAACATAGGTGAAAATCTGATACAAATTCCCTGAGTGGAGCGTTTGCGTCATATAGGGTGCTTTCATCTGCATATTGTGCGTGTAGAACTTTGCGTCGATTATAAGCGTCTTTTCGGCTTTCTTGTTTGAAAGCACGATGTCGGACTGCATGGTAGGCAAAAGCGTTCTGCACCCATCTGTCACTTGCCAAGCGATTTGCGGGGAATACGCACGGATGTCCGGGTGCTCCCGCTGATAATAGCCCAGTATGAATTTCTCATACAGCTTTGCCATTGTCATGTCATCCGCATAATCCATAATACGGGTAGATCCGTCTGCGGTCGTTTGCAGCAGTCCTTTCAGAACAAACCGGCATATTTCAATTATCATCCGGTAGGTCTGATTATTGCGGTCATATTGGATGTTCCAGTTGATGGTGTGAGCGTCCAAAGTATCTACGCCATCGAAGAAGACAAGCAGCTTGCGGATTTCCTTCTTCCTCGCCTTGGCAATATCTGCACGGAGCAGGACGGTCATTGTTGTTTTGATAATGCGATTTGTATAGGCATTAACCGAAAACTCATCATAGGCGCAGACGATCTGTTTTTTGCGAAGAACTTGTGTTTTGATGGATTCCCCAATTTCAAGCTTTCCTCTTGGCGATGCCAGCGGTTCTTCATTGGTTATATACTGCCTACACAAGCCCCGCTTTATCTGGACAGCTACTCCCTTGCACAGGATAGCGGCCAGCAGCTCTGCGGTGTTTTGAAAGTCCTCTGCGGCAACATCCTTGTAGCCTTGTTCGTGCAGCACTTGGAACGCATAGGCCAGCATATAATAGATGTTGCGAACGGGAATCATTTGACCACCTCTCGAAGAGTACGGCTCCAATCCTTGACTTTCGCGGCTTCATCAAACCAGTATTCTTTAAGCAGCGGGATCAGCTCAAACTCTACTACGGACTTCATCCAATCGTCTGTGACTGTGGCGTTCGTACAGAAATAACTATGGCCGATGCAGAAACCTTCGCCCAGCGAATCATCATTCGCTATCACATCATTAAGCTGCTCCACTGTGGCAATCAGGCGGTCGAACTTCGGGTTGTTGATCTTCGCCCTATATGCCCTGAAACCAGACGAGTTAAATGCCGGTGTCATCTCAAAGAACGCAAAACGGCGGCGCAGTGCATAGTCCAGCATAGCAAGGCTTCGGTCAGCGGTGTTCATCATGCCGATGATGTATACATTGCTTGGGATGGAGAACTGCTCGTCCGCGTAGAGAAGCTGCAACTCAACTCCGCGCTTATCGCTTTCAATGAGCATGAACAGCTCGCCAAAAATCTTGCTCAAGTTGCCTCGGTTGATCTCGTCAATGATGAAGAAATAGGGGCGATCATCTTCTGCGGCCTTGCGGCAGAACTCATAGAAAACGCCTTTCTTCAACTCGAAGCCTGTTTCCGTGGGGCGGAAGCCCATGATGAAGTCTTCGTAGCTGTAACTCTGATGGAATTGCACCATCTTGACACGGTTCGTGTCTTTCTCGCCCATGATAGAATAGGCAAGCCTCTTTGCCGCAAAGGTTTTGCCAACGCCCGGTGCACCTTGAAGGATCACATTCTTTTTTGTCAGCAAAAGAGCCTTGAGGATGTTATAGCGGCCTTCATCCATGAACACATCATGCAGGAAATCGTCGGCAGTATATGGATTGTATGTCCGTTCCTCTTCATCCTCATCTTGGATAGCAACATCTGTACTTTCTGTGTCAAAAAGGCTTAAAGTCTTTTTGACGAAATCGGTATAAGGCGTTACATCGGTCAGGGTCTTCATTGCCAACTGCTCAGGATGTTCCCATAAACCTTTGTCTGTCCAGCGGACAGTACGGGTGTTACAGTAGTGCTCGCGGGTGGGATCATATACATACTCGCCCTCGACAACGCCTCTGCCAACAATTTCTTTTCTGCCTTTTTTGACGAAGATAATGTCGCCGGGTTTGATGTCGTTTGCAAACTGCCATGTGGCATGAACTTGATTTTTATACGAGCTTGTCCCGCCGTAGACTTCCCGCATCTTAGCTCGCATTTCTTCCTTGGAGCTGTACTGCATGAGATCGCCCATGTTATCCCAGCCGATAGCCATAATGCCCTCAGCATAATCGTTCTCCCAGTTGACCGAGCCATCGCCAGCAGCATACAGCCAATACCGGACGGCTGTGTCATCGACTGTGAGGGCAGTATCAGAGGATTCCTTCGGGATGATGCCCTCAAACATCTTCTCGCTGAAATCCATATCAATATTGTTGTCCTTGGCTACCTTTGTGCAGCCTCGGCGGATGCTGTTCGACTTGTTTCCGGTCTGCTCGTAGTAGTAGGTTATATTTTCATGGGTTGCTTTTAAGGCATTGACCATACGCTCTTTGCCATAGTCCTGCCCAATGTGGACGATGAAATAAATCGTCGTTTCTGTATTGCCCCGGCGGGTGTACCTTGTACCCTCCATCATGGATGCAAATAGCATGACCATGAGCTTATGGGATGTTTCCCCGAAGAACGGGACTTCTTTGCACATGGCCGCAACAGCGTCATCGGAAGAAATCTCCCCATCATAAGCCAGCTTTGCATACTTGTAGACGGTCACTTCGCAATCATACTCAGATCCCACATAACTTCTTACTCCGTCTTTTGCATCAAGGAACTCTTTGAGCATTTTGAGATCATTGAAATAACCGGCTGTGCGTTCCTCAGCTCGTTCCGACATCACATCATGTTTCAGATATTCGAGCATATCCTGCTTTGCCGCTGCCATTGACTCGTCGTTTTCAAAGCACTTCCAAAAGGAGAGGGCAATAGTATTCTGATACAGGTAGAAAGCATCCGAAACATGGGTGCTGAGAGTGCTTTCTGCCCAGTCAGGGTGCTTTTCGCGCAGATAGTCCTTATAGTCTTTTCTGGCGCGGCTGATTGTTTCTTGTATATCCATTGCACATACCTCCCGTTTTCAAACTATATTATACTGCGTTTTGGCAGTAGGTGGTCGCTTGTTTGGCGACAAGGGCGATAAACGATAATTTAGAGCAGCAAGTTCAGGCTTATTTCCAAGAGTTGTTCGTTGATAACGCTGATCCTGCATGGACTTTGGGAACCATTAGCGATCTCGGCACTGTCGTCGGCGGCAGTACACCTTCAAAATCCAAGCCAGAATACTACACCGAGGACGGCATCGCATGGATAACTCCGAAAGACCTATCTATCAATAAAGCCAAGTTTATTTCTCATGGCGAAAATGACATTACAGAACTCGGCTTAAAGAATAGCAGTGCCTCTATCATGCCGGAAGGAACTGTTCTGTTTTCATCTCGTGCGCCGATAGGCTACATCGCGATTGCTTCCGGTGAGGTGACAACCAATCAGGGTTTTAAGTCTGTTGTTCCAAAACCAGAGATAGGAACTGCTTATGTGTATTGCTTCCTAAAGCACAATCTTCCGGTTATTGAAGGCATGGCATCCGGCTCTACTTTCAAGGAAGTGTCAGGGAGTACCATGAAAAATGTTCCTGCGGTAATTCCAGACACCGAAACACTGACTTATTTTAATGATTTCTGCGCTCCTATCTTCGCTCATCAGAGAATACTGGAAGAGCAGAGTCAATCATTAGCAGCTTTAAGGGACAGCCTACTTCCAAAACTTATGTCCGGCGAGATTGATGTCTCCGCTATCCAGCTCTAAGCCGCTAAATTATCGTTTATCTTCTGATTGACTGCAATTTTCTTGTCAAACAGGTATAAACACTCAACTATCCGTTCTTGAACAGTGATGGATGGAAGGAACAGTGTAACTGCATTCAAGTTGGCTTGGCTGAGTTTTGGCTGGGCCGATCCTGTAACATACCCAGACAAATCCATACTGTTTAGCAAGTAACAAAGATAGCGGGTATTACATAGCTCATTTCCTTGAACAATATGGGCATGGTTATTCACCCAGAATTGTCCCTCAACTACTTGCGCAATATTTTGTTTTTTGGATTTTAAGTTTTCTCCATCCTCTGCAATCAGAAGATATGTCCCGTCGAAGATGAAATCGTCAATGTGATCAATTACTCCCTGTGCACCATAATAGCGAAAATTACCTTGCCTTTTTTCGCGCTGCGCGCCAGAAAGTGGAACTCTTTTCTTATCAAAGTTAATAGTAACTTCGTCAAAACGGTATTCTTTAAGCTCCATATTTGCGCCCCTATCCGATGTATTTTCTATGTGCCAGCTTTACATTTTGTTGCTTTACCATTGCGTAGTGCATGGTCGTATCGATCTTTTGATGTCCTAAGAGCTGCTGGACTTGCTCTATGGGCATTCCCTTGTCTATGGCTGAGGTCGCCAGCGTCCGCCGGAATTTGTGCGGGTGTACTTTGGGTAAACTCAAGCGTTTGCCCAGCTCCCGGAGCCGTGTTTCCACACCGCCGATCATCAGCCGGTCGTGCGGGGCTTTCAGCGAGACAAACAGTGCAGGGTTCGCATCTGTGCGCTCGTTGAGGTAGTTCTGCAAATGTATTTTGGTTCTTGCATCGAAGTACACAAGACGCTCCTTGTTGCCTTTACCGATCACAACGCATTCCCGCTCGTTGAAGTCAATGTCTTCTCGGTTCAGCATGACCATCTCTCCAACACGCATTCCAGAGGAAGCGAGTAGGTCAATGATTGCTAAATCCCTTGTAGTTGTGCAGCTATCCCGCATTAGCTCTAACGCCTCGTCCGTGTAGGTGTCTTTGACCACCTTTGCTGTCTTTACCTTGTGAATCCGGCGTACCGGACTTTTCAAGATGAAGTCTTCGTCCTCAAGCCATGAGAAGAAGCTGGACAGTATGCGTCGGATGTTATCAATCGTCACCTTGCTGGACCTGCGTTGCGTCTGGTAGGTAGTCAGGTACTTGCGAAGATCATCCGTTGTTATCTGACTGGCCTTCTTAGCGATGGCAGACAGCATGGATTCAATCGTTTTTCGGTAATATCTCAAGGTTTTCTCGGAACAGCCCTCAATACGCTTGGCAGTAATGAACGCTTCAACGGCATCCCGTTCTTCATGCTTTGGGGTGGTATCTTCATAACTTACGCTCACGCCTTGTAGCGCCTCGGTCAAAGCATCACCCAACTGCAATAGTTGTTCATTGTTGAGATACGGCAGCATTTTGCTCTGTATCTCTTGGATAAGTTTTTCTTTCATCGTTGTTCTCCTTTGATTTTAAGAGAACGATGAACAGTGGCAGTTCCTTTGAAATGACTCTCGCCACTGATGAGAGTTAATAAGGCGGTAAACGATAATTTAGCGGCTTAGAGCTGGATGTCGGAGGCATCGATCTCGCCGGACATCAGCTTCGGCAGGAGGGCATCTCTTGTTGCAGACAGCCTTTTATTCTCGGCCTTATTGGAATGAAGTTGTGCGAGAATAGGCAAGGCGAGCTTGTTAAACTCATCCAGCTCTTCATCAGACGGAAGCGCAGCAGGGTACGCCATGATCTGCTGTTTATCACCCCGCGGCATCTTCGTCCCTTTTGATCCTGCAACCATGAAGGCGAAGAATTTATCCGCATATAGAGTGCTGAATAAGTAGGCCGCATACTTTGGCTGAACAGGCGTGAAACAAAGAACATCGGTTGAGCATCCGCACCTGTCCTCGCAGTAAACAATCTTCTTAAAATAAGGACGAATATTGGAGATCAAAGTATCGCCCTTATGACAAGCGGTAGTCTGCGGTATCGTTGGAAGGCTTGCAGCCTCAGTTGCACCAGCTTTCCCCGGCAGCATATTTTCCGTTGAGAAGTAAGTGCTTGCATTTAGCTCGGAAACTGCCACTCGATCTCTGGAATAGGAGCAAATATCCGATAGCGTTCCCAGCTCAGTTGCTGCGCTAACATCGCCAAACCGCTCTTGATATACTGCTTGCAGGAGTTCAGCTAAATTATCGTTTATCTTCGTGTTTGCCTGAATGCGCTGATCCAAAATGCTTAGAACAGCGGTAATCTGTTTTTGCACTTCAAGGGATGGGTACGATATTGGCATCCGCTTAAAGTCTTTCAAAATGATTCGCGGAATTGCGGAACCTGACCCATAATTATCACGGACATCCTGTTTGAAACCAGGAGTTCGTAGGGTATAGTATAAAAACTCTGGCTGAATTTCTTCCTTATTGCACCGCAAAATTGCAATAGACGATAGCAATGCTGGTCTTTCCGGCTGACGGTAGATAATAATGTCTTCAAAGTATCTTGCTCCGTCCTTGCCTATCAAAATATCGCCCTGCTCAGGGACACAGCCATTTCTTTTCAGCGTTTCATAGTCATCACTACTGATTCTACGGCATGAAGTGAAATCAAATCCGTATTCTGTAAAATCTTTGACTGACACCATATACTCGCCGCTTTCAACGCTCTTGGGGCTGGAATGCGAGCCATCAGTCACAAGTGAGCACGCAGCACCGATTGTTGAAGTCTTCCATTCAGATTTCATACCCAATCGCCCCCAGTCTCTCCTTGATCTCGGCTTCAAGCTCATGGGATTTTGCAAACAGCTCCGATAGCTCAGAGGTCAACCGGCTCATCTTTTCCTCGAACGGTTCGCCGTCATCTTCCTGTTCTTCGATGCCAACATAGCGCCCCGGCGTGAGAATATAATCCTGCTTGGCAATATCCTGAGTAGTAACAACAGCACAGAAGCCTTTTTCATCTTCAAGAGTGCCGTCAACAAATGCGTTGTAGGTGTCCGCGATCCTCTGGATGTCCACATCGGTCAGCTCGCGCAGCTTTCGTGTGACCATCGTGCCGAGCTTTCTTGCGTCGATGAACAGCGTCTTGCCCTTTTGCTTTTTGTTCTTGGCGAGAAACCAGAGCGACACCGGAATCTGTGTTGTGTAGAAGAGCTGGGACGGCATAGCGACAATGCAGTCCACAAGGTCAGCGTTGATGATGTTCTTTCGGATTTCGCCCTCACCGCCAGACTGAGAGGACAGCGAGCCGTTCGCAAGCACCATGCCAATTCGTCCATTCGGCGCGAGATGCCAGATCATGTGCTGCAACCAAGCAAAGTTGGCGTTGTTGGCCGGAGGCGTTCCGTATTGCCAGCGCACATCATCAAGCAGCTTATCTTGTCCCCAGCCGGAAAGGTTGAAGGGCGGATTCGCCATAATGAAATCTGCCTTGAGCTGCGGGTGACAGTCGTTGAAGAATGTGTCCGCGCTAAATTTGCCAAGGTCAGCTTCGATGCCGCGAATGGCAAGATTCATCTGTGCCAGCTTCCATGTGGTAGGGTTGGAGTCCTGACCATACACAGAGATGTTCTTGATATTCCCGCCGTGATTTTCGATGAACTTGGAGGACTGGACAAACATACCGCCAGACCCGCAGCAGGGGTCGTAGACACGGCCATTGTATGGCTGTAATACCTCGACAAGGGTGCGAACAACGCAAGATGGGGTATAGAACTCACCGGCGAGCTTACCTTCCTGTTCAGCAAATTTGGCAAGGCAATACTCATAAGTGCGGCCGAGAATATCTTTGCTGTTCCCGTGGTCGATCATCTGGATATTGGTAAAGAGGTCAACGACCTCACCGAGCCGCCGCTTATCCAGCTCAGGACGGGCAAAGTTTTTGGGGAGAATGTCTTTTAGCCGCTTGTTTTCCTTCTCAATGCTCCGCATGGCCTCGTCGATGACTGTGCCGATCTCAGGCGTGTGCGCAGCGGCAGATATGACGCTCCATCTTGCGTTTTCCGGTACAAAGAAGATATTCTCCGCCGTGTATTCGTCCTTATCCTCTTCAAAGCCGTCGCCCTCAGCAACAAGCTCCTGATACTTCGCCTCGAAGCGGTCTGAGATGTATTTCAAAAAAATCAACCCGAGAACAACCGACTTGTATTCCGAAGCGTCGATGTTGCCGCGAAGGACGCAAGCTGCATCCCAAATCTGTTTTTCAAATCCAATATTGCTTGTATTCGTTTCAGCCATTGAAGCTACCTCCGTAGTCTTTTTTAACGATATATAGAATGCACAGTGCGTGGCTTACTTGTCCGTATGGATCGCTTCGCAAATGTCCCCGATGTCACAATTCAGATACTCACAGATGCGCAGCAAGACAGAAAGGGCAACCTCTTCATTCTTATTAAGCTTGCTCATGGTACCCGGCGAAAGCTCGGTTTCCTTCCGAAAAACCGCCTTCGGGATCTCTCGTTCAATCAGCATTACCCATAATTTCTTGTAGCTTATCTTCATCACTGCACCTCACTCAACCGTTTATAGTGACCCTCATTTTATTATACATCGAAAGCTCCACAAACGCAATTCATCCGTCCGAAAATTCAAAATAAATTTCAAGTTCTTGGATTGCTGCACAATAATAAAAAGCCTGCGCAATGCACAGGCCAAAATAGTCAGGGACGCATCTTCCTTCCGTGCCGGTATAATGCGTAAGTGTAAAAATCGAGTGCAAGGACGATCTCATATCCATTTGTGCTTGAGAAGAAAGAAATGTCATCGGCATACTGGATCACGCTTTTCAAGAAGCCCATTGCACCGCCGCAATCGAATGAGAAAATTACCGTGACTGTCCCGGCACCTTGTCTGATTTCAGTGTCAATTTGGTAGTTCTCAGATATTTCGATGGCTTGACTGATAAATACCTTGGCGATAGGTTTCCGCTCAGGAAGCGGCACATAAACTGCGCCCTCATTGAGCTGTTTGAATATGTCCTTTGATGAACATTTATATTTTGACGGAGCGGGTTCTTTTACTTCGGCTGGTATAGGTTCATCGGCTATCTCAGCTTCTATTTCCTCTATTGTAGGTTTATTGTATTGCCTTTTATAAATCACTTTCTGAAACATTGTATCTCCTTCCGTGTAATCGAAAGAATGGCTGACAGTCTATCAGATTATGGGCATCGTTAAGTTCACGCAAGGATCCGAGAAGTCGTTCTTTACGATTCAGTCTATGTATTATCAATTTACCACGGGAGAATAGAATAATCAATGTGATTTACTGTATTCTCTCGTTGTTTTGCGTTGTAAAATGTGAAAGGCTCACTCCCCAAAGTGAGCAGTGAGCCTTGTTGCTTATTCGAGTTCTCCGCTGCGGGATTTCTCCTGTTCCTTTGCCATCGAGGGACTGAGGAAATCATCCACATTCGCCTTCATCGTGTCAATCAGGCGAGCTTCTTTTTTCAACTTGGCGCGTTCGTCATAAAGGCGCTGCTGCTCGTCCGCGAGCCGTTGCTGTTCGGCTTGCAGAGATTTCAAGCTCGGCAATTTTCCGTTGCCCTGTATGGCGAGAAGAGTGCTCTTTGCCGCCTCATAGATGACAAGCTCTGCTTTGTGTTTGGCACGGTATGCCGGTTTGTCCGCCGCCTTCATATAGGCATCATAAACCGGTTTGAGCCGCTGGTAGTTCGAGATGTTTTTGATAAGCGGCTGCACCTCACGCAGTTTGGCTTCAACATTTTTCAGCTCACTGCCGGTGCGGGCATAGGAGCTGTGAATGTCCTCGACTTTCTTTTCAAGGTCAGCATATTGCAGAAGGTTGTTCTCAGTCAGATAGTTGAGAGTACGCGCAGCCTCTTTGAGAATGGTGAGCTTCGCTTTGTGTTCGTAACCTTTGCTGCCTATGAGCTGGATGCGCTCCTGAATGTCGCTGATGAGGGAGATACCCCGGCGAGAGGTCTGCATCTGGCGCTTGCGGTTCCCGCGCCCCTGAATGCGCTCTTTGATCCGTTCCTCGGTGTAGTTGTCTCCGATGGTCTTTGCACGGGTAAAACGCTCCTGTCCCTCAGCACGGAAGGAGATGTATTTTCCGGTCTTGATTTCATATCCGGCTTCCTGCATGAGTTTCAAAAACTCATCGTAATCCTTCGCTGTGATGATGCAGCGGTCGATGGTCTGCTTGAGCTTTTGCTTCCAGCTTGTGCCGCGTTTAGCCTCTGTGTATTCCTTGTAGTCCATGCCCTTGCTCTGTGAGGGTGGGATCACGGAAAGCCCGTGTTCCTTACAGATTTCGTCGCTGAGTTGGCGCATTTCCCGATATGTCCGCTTGTTGCTCCGATAGGCATGGTAGTCTACAAAATTGACAGCATTGAAGATGATGTGATTATGGCAATGCCCCTTGTCGATGTGGGTGGCGATCACATATTCATACTTGCCTTTCAGCCATTCGTCGGCAAACTGTTTTCCGATTTCATGCGCCATTTCCGGCGTGACTTCTCCGATGTCGAAGGATTGAATCAGGTGTCGGGCAATCACCTTCGGCATCTGCATTCCTTGCTGGGCAGCGAGATTTCGCGTCCACTCAAATTCCTTTGCCGCCGCATCGCTGGCAGCACAGCCGAAAGAGGAAACATAGAGCTGATCGTCAGTCTTCGCTGGGTCGAGGATGTAGGCAAGCGCCTTGTTTACAGTTCCTCGGATTGGCTTGATTTTAGTAACTGCCATATTTCCTTTTGCCTCTCTTTCAGCTCGGTGACATCATCCTCATAAAGGTTTCCCTTTGAATTGATACGGCGGCAAATCTGATTGATATTTGACGCTGCACGGCTGACAGCGGCGGCAAGCTTTTTCTGCTGGGTATAGTCCACTTTGATGATGTAGCCGTCAATCGCCATCTTTCTGAGATACGCACCCATATTCTTTGTTCCGAGCTGCGCCATCTTTGATTTGATGATCCGATGCTCATTTTCCGACACGCAGAACTCAATGCGGATTGGCCTTGTTCTATTTGCCATAGGCAATCTGTCCTTTCGTAAAGATAGAGGGTTTGGGAGACATCCCAACAAGCATTTTGAAGAGTAAGGGCGGGGTTCCTTTACTCGAAAATCGCCGTGTGTACGGACACCGGCTGTGCTTGCTATTCTCTCAAAATCGTATTCCCGGTGCTTCTCCCCGTAAAAATCCCCTTCACTTTACAACGGACATTTTATAAGGAAATTAGCGGTATGGAAGAGAAAAAAGGCGCTCGAAAGCGCCTTCCCTCAAGGGGTTGCCCTTTTGAGGCAAAAAATCGCTATGTTCTGCTTCTCGCTTCTTTTCCATTCCTTTCCCGTCCTTTCCTTGTTTTGAGTAGGGAGCAAGCACAGCAAATGAGTACCCATTTGCGATTTTTGGCTTGTTGGGAAAATCCCAAACCCTTGTGTGTCCTCTCACTCAATATCCCGTCCGGCAAGCGGCATTTGTTGCACTTTGCCCCTCACTATATACAACGCCACACTTTTGATTTTGCCAAAGCGACGAGAGAGATTTTTGAAACATACTCTTCTTTTTACACTACATTGCGATTAAACTAAAGGCAAAATAAAGCGCTGCAAGTTTTTTAACCTGCAACGCTTTATTTTCTCATTCTGTGCGTCTGCTATATTCGCTTTTGATGATTTCAAACATATCTTCCGGGCTTTCTTTACAGCCACCTTTCAGCCAGATTTTTATGATTTGGGTAATACCTGCCTTGAAGAACTCCATGTGATACTCGATAAATTTGTTCTGGAAATGCTTATGGGCAAGAGCAGTGTCATACCTAAAGATTTTATAATTGTTATCATAGCCTAACTTGAAATAGGTCTTGTAGAAGATTTGGTTGTCTTTGATATGCCGAAATAGTTTCAAATAGTCGTTGCTGTTGAACCCTTGCGTAACTTCCTCTCTGTACAAATTGGACACTTCGTTTTCCAGTTTATCCCGTATCGCATCGGCTAACCCATAAATATCTGTGTAGTTCGCGTAGAATGTGGTTCTGTTCAGCCCGGCGCGTTTGCAAATATCCGACACACTGATTTCGTCCAATTCTTTTGTTTGAAGCAACTCGATAAAAACTTTCTCAATACGGTCCATAGATTCTTTTTTTCGCTTGTTATTTGGTGTATTCATAAAACTCCTCTTTATCTCAACACTTGTTGGTAAATTGATGATTGTTTTCCGTCTACAAATTCATTATACTTGATTTATAAGAAAACAACAACTGTTGTTTTAATATTTTGGAGGTGCTTATCGGATGAAAAAAAGCAGTTTTGTAGCAATGGTATTGGGAACGGCCAGCGTTGTCCTGTTTGCACTCGGTATGTGCATGGCAACCATTCCGGAATGGAACGCATTTAGGCCGGGCATTATTTTCGGTTGCGTTGGTTTGGTTCTTGGGCTTATCACATTGATTATATGGAGAAAAATGGAACATAAGCAGCCGATCCGCATGAATGGAAAGACTGTTCTGACTGTTATTATCGGTGTGGCTGGCGCTTTGGCACTAGGCGTAGGTATGTGCTTTAGCATGGTCTGGGGCAAATTGGTCATTGGTATTGTAATCGGCATTGTTGGAATTGTTGTTTTGCTTTGCCTTATCCCCCTAACGAAAGGTATTAAGGATTGAAGCCGAAACAGAAAGCCGTATCGCTGATTACCAAAACAAAGGCAGGAAAAAAGTTAGTAGGAAGCCAGCGTTACCGCATCATTTTGTCCGCTACGGTTTCCTTTGTATTTAATTTACTATATGCAATATACCACCTCATACTTGGTGTTCTGAACCTTTCATTTTGGTTTATAGCCATGTGCGCTTTCTATGGGATTTTAGCCACAATGCGGTTTTCTGCGATATTGTGTGAGCGTAATCGTCAAAAACTGCCTTCTGATGATACGGAACGGTTTGTGATGAAACTCTCCGGCATACTGTTGGTCATATTAAGTATCGTGCTTGCTACGGTCAATTATATCAGTCTGTTGCAGAATATCGCTGTAAAACATGGTGAAATCATCATGATAACGATTGCGGCCTACACCTTTTATAAAATCACAATGGCAATCGTGAAAGCCGTAAAGCAACACAAAAATCCCTCTCCGTTATTAAAGACAATCCGAAGTATCGGTTATGCGGAAGTATCTGCTTCCATATTAACTTTACAGCGGTCTATGCTTGTTTCCTTTGGTTCAATGGATAACAGCCATGTGCATTTTATGAATGCAATAACGGGAGCCGTTGTATGCGTATTTATACTGATACTCGGCTTGACCATGACAGTAAAATCACGAAGAAAGGAACATGAAAAATGGCAAAATCAAAACTCGTAGAAGCAAATGAGAAAATAGCAGAGAAAGTGGTTGACACTTATAAAAAAATCGAAGATACGGTTGTCGGCGGCTATACCAAAATCGAGGACGCTTTTGTTGACCGCTATCTGACGAAAGACGGGGAAACTCTTGAAGAAGCAAAAGCAAGATTGAAGCGCGAACATGATACTTTAGAATAATTTTATACAGTCAACGCCCATGCGGTTTTATGCTGCGTGGGCGTTTGTTGTTTTGCCCCCTGTTTTGGGAAGAAAGGGGGTGAGAAAATGATAAATAGTGAGCAGTATCGGGAACATATCGAGCGCACTTTCAACGCCTTTTGCAAGATTGTCCTTTACCACGCGGCGCTGGGCGCTTACAAGAAAATACGGAAAAAGCAGCAGTTTGAAGTATCACTCGACTATCTTCGTGAGGTTGATTTTGAGCCTGCTACTTCAACAGACGAGTATTTCGTGAAATACGATGTGCCTACCGCTTTTACCGTTCACGGGAAAACGGTCATTGTGGAAAGCGAACAGTTAGCAGCCGCGCTTTCGCGTCTGCCGGAAAAGCGGCGGGAAGTGCTGCTTTTGTGGTACTACCTCGGTTACAGCGACGAGGAAATCGGTAAGATGTGCGATATTAGCCGAAGTGCAGTCTTCCGCAGACGGAAGATTGCCTTGCGCTTACTGCAAAAAGAAATGGATTCGTTAGAAAATGAAGAATAGGAAGTACAACTTACTGCCCTATGAAACGATTGTAAAGGCAGCCGCAGGGGAGCCGGAAGCGGTGAACACCGTCATTCAAACTTATACCGGCTACATCAAATATCTGTCCTACTTTCAAGGGAGTATCAACGATGATATTCAAGATTACCTCAAAGCGCAGTTAATGGAAGCACTACCCAAGTTCCGGTTTGACAGATGACAAGTAGCAAAGCCAGAAAAAGCCGTCAAGGATAAACTTCGCGCTTCGCGTCCTTGACGGCTTTTCCCATCTTTGCTGTTAGTCAGTTAAGAGGGCGCAAACGGATAAACCGCTTGCGCCCTCAAAATATTATGAGTATGTTGTTACGCGATAGGAAGTGTTTAAGCCTTGCACGACGCGGCTTTGCAGACTTGAAAACACGATAGTTGAGCGTTTCTATTCCCACTCTCAAAAATGGCTGTCTACTGCGTAACATTTTGCCATGCCAGCGTGGATATTTAGACGAAAAAAAGCCTTGATTTATGTGGCTTGCAGAGGGCAGGAACAGAGCAAGTAATATCATATCCCTTGAAAGGGCAAAAACGCTGTTCTATTATTCCACGCGGCACAGAAAAAGCGGGCAAGAAGTCTTTGACCTCTTACCCGCTTTTCATTGCAACCTGTCTGCCAGCCGTTAAGTTAGTTTGTTTTCAAACCTTCCTTATCGGTGGTTGACACATGCTTGTGCAGCTTATTTCTTTTTCCCTTTACCGCGTTTCTCGTAGTCCTCGTCAATCCGGCGCTTCCAATCTGCGCCGAGCGGGGCGCTGCAACGGACGGCGGAAATTGCCTCACTCAGCACCTCATAGTTGAGCTGCGTCCCGGCGCTGTCAGAGTGGTAATTGACGGCTCGGTCAGCTCCGATCCCAAAGTGCCGCGCCGTTTCCACCGCGTCAATGTTTGCGCCGAGGAACAGGAACTCCCAGCCATACTTTGCCTTCTGCCGCTCGATCATCTGCTTCACCCGGTCGCTGCTGTAAAACCGGCTCGCATTCTCCATTCCGTCCGTGGTGATAATAAACAGCGTATGCTCCGGGACATCCTCCGGTCGGGCGTACTTATGGACATTGCCGATGTGATGGATCGCACCGCCGATGGCATCCAGAAGAGCCGTGCACCCCCGGACGGTATAGTCCCTGTCTGTCATCGGCTTGATGTCTCGGATGTCCACGCGGTCATGGATCACCTCGCTCATATTGTCGAAAAGGACTGTGGAGACAAGCGCTTCGCCGTCTGCCTTTCGCTGCTTCTCGATCATGGAGTTGAAGCCGCCGATGGTGTCGGCTTCCAGCCCGCTCATAGAGCCGCTGCGGTCAAGGATAAAGACGATCTCGGTTAAGTTCTTTTTCATGATGATTCCTCCCATATAGAAAAACTGTGACTGCTTTTGCTTACAGTCACAGTATAGGAGAAATCGTCTTCGGTTTGGTCGCATGGAAAGCGACATTCAAAACATATCGCGGAACAATTCGCTCTCGATGTCAGCGACATTATCCAGCGGGATTTTCGTCCCGTCCATGAGCATCATCAGGCGTTCAAACTCGTCTATCTTTTTGAGGTTTCCGCTCTTTGTCACATACGCCCCGCCGGACTTCTTTGCGTCCGGGACGAAGTAGGTGACAGTCAGCGCAGGATGGTCGCCAAGCCTTTCCATGAGGATCTGCTGCTTTCTGTCCAGCGCCTCTTTTTCCTCTTCACTGAGGTCGATCTTTTCATCTGTCAGCCGTCCTGTTTCATGAATTGCGTCATCGTACCCGGTGAGAGCGGCGAAAGGAGAGAACTGCGCGGCTCTGTCCAGCATCGGCATCTGCGGTCTTTTTGATGAGACATGGTGAGGGAGATTGATGATGTCCTTGTAATCATCGCTCATGCCTTGTGACCTCCAATCTGTTCATTCCGGTCCTTTGCCGTCGCTCCCTCCGAAAGATTCATCCCCTTGAGAATGGCGTTTTTCCCGAATTTCTTTTTGATGGTGAGCATGGCTTGCTGTACCCGCTTTTCTTTCGCAAGCTCTTCGTCTTCCTGCTTGCGCTTGGCATCCAGAGCCGCATAGTCGGTAAATAGGTCAAGCTGCTCGAAAGAACCCTGTGGAGCGGGGGCTGAGGCTTCATCAATTACATGGGTTGCTGTGATATTTAGCCGTCGGATGAGCAAGTTCTTGTCTGCAATTTTGTCAAACAATTCCCCGGCTGCATCCATGATCCGCTTGGTAGAAGAACAGTATCGTTCCAGATTGATTGTTCCGTGGGAATGCTTCGGTATCTGCCGCCCGTAATGGTCTTTTACCACATCGCCGTGATATTTCTTCCGGCGTTCAGGATCGGTCAGGTTCTCGATGTCATAGCCTATTGTGACAACAAGCTGGTTGGTGACAAAGCCCTTGCTTACCAAATCCATTGAAAGGCTGTCCGCCATTTCCAGAAGGACGAGTCGTGCCTTATCTGCTTCATAAGGCTGGTGTAGTACCTGTCCTGACCCTAAGCTGCTGTTTTCCGGCTTGTACGCTTTAACTGCTTCCACTGTACAAGGCTCCCAGCCCCAAGCATGGTCAATCAGTAGCTCTGCATTTTTCCCGAAAAGCTTATATAGCAAATCTTCATCGGTGATAGAGCGACGGGCGACATCGCCCATTGTGAACATCCCGTTCTCTTCAAGCTTCTTGGCGTACCCTTTGCCCACACGCCAGAAATCGGTGAGCGGCTGGTGTGACCAAAGAGTCTTGCGGTAGCGCATCTCATCCAGCTCTGCAATGCGGACTCCGTTCTTGTCAGCGGGGATGTGCTTGGCGACAATATCCATCGCCACTTTGCATAGATAGAGGTTTGTACCGATCCCGGCGGTGGCAGTGATGCCGGTTGTCGAGAGAACATCCAGAATGATCTTCATGGCAAGATCGTGAGGTGACAGCTTGTAGGTATTGAGATAGGCGGTGACATCCATGAACACTTCGTCGATAGAGTAGACGATGATGTCCTCCGGCGCAACATACTTCATATAAACTTGATAGATACGGGTGCTGTATTCCATGTAGTAGGCCATACGCGGTGGCGCAATAATGAAGTCAATGGCAAGGGACGGATTCTCTTGCAGCTCAGAGAAAAGGTATGACGATCCATCAAGCCGGTGACCCGGCGCGTCATGCCGCCTTCCTTCGTTGGCTTCCCTAACTCGCTGCTTGACTTCAAACAGCCGCCCCCGGCCAGAAATGCCATAGCTTTTTAGAGAGGGTGTAACCGCAAGGCAAATGGTCTTGTCCGTCCGGCTCTCATCCGCAACAACAAGGTTCGTGTCCAACGGATCTAAGCCGCGCTCACGGCACTCAACCGAAGCATAAAAGCTTTTCAGGTCGATTGCGATATAGGTGCGTTGTTTCATGCTTCGGCTGCCTCCTTTCTAATGATGCGGTCCTGCTCACATATAAGGCATTTTTCAAACCTTTTGATCGCTTTATTTGTAATTCTTTTTCCGGTTGCATCAATCACATTTATTGATAAGCTCTTGCAGTTCATTGATAAAGCGACAGGTGTGAAATCCATCGCAGACAGAGTGATGTACCTGTATAGCGAAGGGTAGCAATGTTTTTCCGCTTTCCTGATAGTATTTCCCCATTGTAAAGATGGGAAGAAGATAGTTATAGCCTTTTTGAAGGTTCAAGTTAAAGCTGTCAAATGTAGTCCAAGGGATCATAGAAACAGTGAACACATTTTGTGGTACATTGGGTTTTGCATCCATCCCTGTTTGTGTCCCATATCTCAGAATATCCGCTTCATAAGCACGGAAAAAGTCATCCATTCTTGCTGTGTACTCCGTCCAAAGATTCGAGAAGGTTTCGCTTTCTTTATGAAATACCGTGTAGGACGGCAACATCTCACTGTAAATTCCTAACTCACCTTTCTCATTGAAAGCTGTCCTGAACTCAGAATGTCGGTTCACGATTGTTGTGATGAAGTACAGCATTGCTGGATAAAGCTTTAGTCGCTTCTCTTGTATTTTCGTAATGTCCAATTTGACAGTCATGCTATATGTGCATGGCACATGGCTTGCATAATGGTCAAAATATTCTTTTCGCTCCCAATTATTTTTTTCGATCGCAATGAACTCCATATTATTTTTTCTCCTCAACCTTCCTATGCCCCGAGCAAACTCTGGTCGAAGGCAAAAAGCGCTTCGTTGATCTCGAAGACATTGTAATTCCCATGCTCAATGAAATACTCAATGATGATGTCAAACTTATTGGAGTGAGAGAGGGCAAAGCCCGCCTTCATGAGCATTTCCTTTGTTTCATCCAGTGAAAGCTCCAAGGCAATCGCAAAGGCAAGCGCGGTGGGCTTCGACGGCTTATACAGCCGGTCGCTGCGGATCTTCGAGAAGAGCTTGCGGTCGATGTTCGCTTTCTTGTAGCACTGCGCATCGGTCATGCCTTTCTCGTCAATTTTCCGAAGCAGCATTTCGGAAAAGCTCTCATCGATCTGCGAAAGAGCGTCATCCAGTGTCTTTGCGCTTGCCGCCATTGGAGGCAGCGGGGCACCGAATGACGCTTCTTCCGGCTCATCCGAAAGCATCTGCATCCTGCGCAACCACTCAGATCGAGTATCGGTATGCGCATCCACATAGTTGTCATCTATGTACGCGGCAATGTCAGAGAAAAGTTTCTCGCCGATCTGATATGCCTTTCGGTCGAAGATGACAATGTAGACGGTCATATCATTTCCCAGAAGGAAGTCGCTTATCGTGTCAATGGCAACCTTCAATGCCTGGTCTTTTGGATAGCCGTAAATACCCGATGAGATCAGCGGAAAGGCAACCGTCTCGCAGCCGTGTTCCTTTGCCAGAGCAAGAGAAGTACGGTAACAGGAGACAAGCTTTTCGCGTTCTCCGTGTTTGCCGTCCCGCCAGCGCGGTCCCACTGCATGGATCACAAACTTGCAGGGCAGTTTATAGCCTTTAGTGATTTTCGCACTGCCGGTTTCGCAGCCGCCAAGCGTCTTACACTCGGCCAGCAGCTCCGGTCCTGCAGTCCGATGAATGCAGCCGTCAACACCGCCGCCTCCCAAAAGGGAGCTGTTCGCCGCATTGACGATAGCATCAACCTTCATCTTTGTGATGTCGTTTCGTACAATTTGAAGGGGCATAATATCACCCGCCTTTCAATTCTTCAAAATTATTTCCTGTCTTCGTTGTCACCTCGAAAAATTGGAATTTGCCGCTCCATTAGAGTCCATAATGAATAACCCATTTGTTTTGGCTCAATGCCTTTTCTAACAGTCCCTTTAGTTCATATAGTTCAGGAATATCATCAATGACATCAATAAACGCTTTTAGAGAACAGGGCGGAATAAGTGAAATACCACAGTATGCAAGCCCCTTTTCTTTGATAGAAAGCGTATGCCAATAGAAATCAATGAAACCAAGCTTTTCTGCAATGCCTTCTACATAGTCATCATCAACAGAAATGCAATCATATTTCCGTGGTTCATACTCGTCGTATCTTTTACCCGATTGAGGTGCATCCGTCATAATTCCAAACTCATGTTTTGCCATATATGCTTCACTCCACAAATTCCGATTTGTCGCTCTGTTTCTTAGTCAGGAAGAAGCAAGTAACCTTATTTATTCTTCCTTCTCCACGATTCCAAAATCAATCAGGATGTTCTTATCGGCATTCGGCGGATAGACGATCCCCATCATCTCATACTGATAGCGCCGCACCTTCCGAAAGTCTTTGACCGGCTCAGGTGCGTAGGCCGCTGTTTCGCAGTGCTCATACTCCGGCATACCGGCAAGGTCATCCGCTGCCGCTTTAATCAGGGCATCGGCCACATCATCAATGTTCTTTCCGGTTTCAACAGCCACCAGCTCATGCTTTTTAATATCCTTATCAAGATCGCCAAAAGAGCGATAGAGAATATATTTCATGACTCTTGTTCCTCCACATTCTTTTCTTCTTCCAGTACATTTTCCAGAAGTACCGTCAGCGTTGCAGCGATTTTCTCAAGTTTCATCGCTTCTTCTTCATCCTGCTGCATCAAATAACGGATTGCAGCCTTGAAGGCCGTTGTTCTGTCCACTTGGGTTTCGCTATCAAATCGGTCAAGGATTTCATTGATCAACTGGACAACTGCCTCTTCCTCCGGGGACAACTCCGGTATGTCAAACATGGAGGCCAGTTCTTCATCCTCCATAAGCGTCTCATATTTGAGGTAGGAGCGGTATTCTTCGGACATCAGCTCTTCAAAATAGTTGATCATGATATGGACACGGTACCCGCCGCCTTTTTCCGGCGTGATGCAAAGGTAGTGCGCTTTTTCACCGATGTCTTTTACGAAGGACATATCCTCTGCATCGTCAAATTCCAGCATTCTCAAATAGAGGTCGATGTGCGCGTCCCAGTGCTCATAGTCCACAACGCCGCGAATCCTTCCGTGATGCCGCTTTGCATAGTCATCGCACCGGTTGAGCAGATAGTCGTAATTTTCCTTATCCTTCGGCACAACCACCTTCGGGATTGCGTCCATTTTCTTTGTAAACTCTTCCATAAAGCCACCGGGGGCAAAGGCTCGCTCAAATACAGCCGTTGCGCGGTCATCCTTTTCTACAATCTCATAATTGCGTTCAAATACGGTATTTTCCATTTTATATTTCTCCATGCAAATTCTATTGGTTCCGACTCACCTTGTTGGCAACGGGATGTTCAAAAGGAACATCGCAGCTAACGCCAAAATCCACGGGAGAAAAATGACAGGCAGAAGCAGGATTGCTTTGTGGTTCTCATAGTGATATTCCTCCACCGAAAACAGCTTGCGGGGATTATCCAAATAGTACAGATACAGATAAACAGGCGGTCTGGTTGGTTCTTTGAAGTAGGCGTGATATTCTCGCTCTTCACCCTGTAATTCGTAATGGTAGGTAGCGCTCCAATCGTACTTTCCAACTTCGCCTTTTGGATGCTTTTTAACAAGAGCTGCCTTAATCACATGGTCCCTGCTTCGTGCAATATCCCGCTTGCGCTCCCAGCTCAGACGGGATGAGACTTTCCCATAAAGCGGAATGGCAATAATATAACCGCCAATTAGAATCGCAAATACAATTCCCCATTTTAACCAGTTGATGGGATCATCTGAAAATACTCCGATCAGCGCTTCTTTTATACTCATCTTCACACCTCCCGATTTGCTGTCTCGGACTGTAAAGTTAAATGAAAGTTGAGGACCCGTCAGCCCTTCTGGTACAATGGTTTTACCACAAA
>OKRR01000769.1_pt1 | contig 34079 bp, 30 predicted proteins | sample 1601211 | NCBI WGS metagenome assembly OKRR01 (sample SAMEA3541525, study PRJEB24748) | human gut metagenome | biome: human gut; feature: human-associated habitat; material: faeces | place: China | collected 2012
GGAAGTAGAAATCTACTACCGCTTCATCGGCAAAATCGACTGACCTTTCTTTTTTACCCAACAATATCTTTAATTAAGGGAGCGCGGGATTTCCCATCCAGGTATATAGCAATGCATACGATCCAGAAACGCCGTATCCGTTCCCATTTCCGGTGGGAATGGATCAAATAAACTGGACGTCTTCAAAAGCGTTTCCACGCTCTGATTGATATTTCCTACAAATACCATGGAAGCCTTCGCCTGAATCTCTGCCTTTCCGCGAGAAAATGCACCGGAAGCCATATACCCCTTCATGATCTGAATGCCGTCTTTATCTTTAAACTTGATACCGGCAACCTCATCAAAAGCCACACAGTCCCACATACCAACAAGGCCAACGGTATGGTTGGACATGTTGTAGAACAGATTGGCAACCGTAGTCTGACCGCCAGCAACCAGAATGCTGTTTGGAGAAATCTGCTCATATATGTAGGATTTACCAGTAGAACGCGGTCCCAATTCACAAAGATTAAAGTTATTCTCCACTAACGGAATCATACGGGCAATTAACAGCCACTTTTCCCGTTCTGTAAAGCGATCTGGTTCCATTCCCGTAGAACGGAGCAAAATATCCATCCACTCATCTTTCGTAAATGCTTTTCTTCCATTTTTCACTTCATCCATATCTACATGAGGCATCTGGATTGGTGTCAGTTTTCGAATGCGGATCGGCTTCGTATTCTTTTTGTCTTCCTCAATAAATTCATATTCCAACTGCAAAATGCACCAGATACCGCCACATAAAAGACGATCATAATCCTTCACATAATCCGGATGCACCGGAATCTCTTTGATTCCGAGATTAGAAAATGTTGCCTCATACCGGTCTTCCTTTGTATTCAGCACCACAGTAATACGGTCAATAACTGTATAGCTTCCCCGCTCACGCAAAAGAGAGAGAATTTTCTGTGCCTCATCCGGACGCACATAATTATCTCTCAGAATGCGCTTTACATTTTCCACACCCTCCGCAATAATCTCATCATCATCCGAATTGCAATACTGGCCAAGAAGATATTCCAGTACATAGACCGGAACATTGGCTCCCTCACGGATAGATTTGGTTAAATCCTTGCGGACAATACGGCCATCGTAGTATCGGCGGAGTTTTTGTTTTATTTGGTCTCGCTTGTCCTCTGTTCCATTTTTCTGTGCATTGCTAAATTCGCCCATAATTCTACCTCGCCACTTAAGCAGTTTATTTTTTTTCATAAATAAATCCAAAATTTAAATCTGCATTATTTACTTTAATAACTTTACAATCAATATCTGATAACACTTTCCCTTTGAGCCTTTGAGGATTTTTTATAAAATAAGTTGAAAAATTATCATCTGCATTCATAATACCTTTCCTTATATCTCCCTCTTTAAATGTTTTCCACTTATATTCAAAATCTTCTTTGTCCATATGATATGGTCCTGCCAAAATCACAATATCACCAATTGAAAAAATATTTCCGAATATTTCACAGAGAAATTCTTTGTTATACTGAATTAAAAAATTATTTGCTTTAGATATTTCTTTTGACCATTTATCCATCATATCTATATTAGATAAATTTACTGTCATCATTTTTCCAAGTTTTAATTTTTTTGTGTACCCATCATCAATAAGCTGTAAAAGAATATTCACCCTTTCCATATCTTTTTCATATAATTCATGTGGATTGTGAAATTTAACACCAAAATACTCTTCTACTTTTGCAATTTTTTTTAAAAGCTCTACCCCATCTCGATCAGCAGCAAAATTTCCATTTAACTTGTTCCCGTATAAAATCACATCTCCAGAATTATTTTTAACAAACATTTCAGTTTCTTCTTTATCTTTAAATAAATCCGCCATGTGCTCAAAGCATTCTTCTCTTTTTAGTAGTGATTCAATATTGAATTCCATTCGTCTTGCCAATGTAATGTTAATTTTAGCTGTTCCACCTTGTGTGGGTGCTGAACAATCAATATTTAAATCTCTTAAAACTTCTTTTCGGTTATCTAAATGAATAATCTGTTTTCCATCTTTATTTTCTTGAAATACTGATATCTTTTTTAAAGGAATCGTATATTCTTGTTTATTATTTTTTACAACTAATTGACATTCTTCTTTTAAGTCACCTAACTCTGGCAGTGATACAATATTCTCTATTGCTTTTTTACTTGTTTTATATTCGTATTTTTTCCAACTTTCATCAAACGTATATGGAACAAAACACATATTTTTTTCATAGTCTGCAACATATATCATTGAAAATGCGTTTGGATGTCTATCACTATAATAAGAGGCTCCTCCCGTTAATAGCTTTCCTCCCCCCTTCTGCTCCTGTAAAACAGGACGCCCTCCTGTTTCCGTATGACCACATAGGATCAAATCAACAGCATCTTTAAGTAGTGGTAATGTGGCAATTCTCCCATCATATTCACATATTTCATTAGGATGCAAAAATCTTTCTGCATGATGAAACAACGCTAATGTATAACATGAACTATCGTCTTTTTTCAAAGGCATAATTCCATACCTCATTAGTTCCAAAATTTGCTTTTGTCCTATCCACATTCTATCATCATTTATATTTGGCAAGCATGAAATAAGCGCAGTATTAAATGCAAAAATCCTAATTGTGCTGCCAGAAGGAAAAATCACATCCTTGTATCCCAAACTATAACTATATTCCATATTTCCATTAAGCGGATACATAAATGGAACCATTCCTATCTTTTCGCAAAATTTGTCGTACTCATAAATTGGCGGTTCCATTTCATGTACATTTTCATATGAATAGATATTATCAATTTTTTCAATCTCATTACCCTTTAAATCCCTGTTAGAACAGGCATATGATCTATTTACATCATGATTTCCAACACAAAAAGTTATATCTTTCCCTTCCAATCCAGTTGCTGAAAGAAGTTTTGTAAACCATTCATATGCCTCATCAAAATCCTTCTTCTTTCCTCTCCATGCAATATCACCAGTTACAACTATATGTTCTGGTCTAAGTCTATCTTCAATATTTGCGATACATGAAATAAGATCTTCAAGTATTTTATCTTTTTTCTCAAATACATCTTTAATACCATATTCCGGGTAGTTACGTCCAAAGTGTATATCTGATAAATGCAATATATTCATTTTCTTATCACCCATATTTTCATATTCAGTTAAAACCCAAAATCATCCACAAACGAAATATCAATCATAAATTCATACTGTTCCAGAATATTCTTCTCATCATTCGCATCTGCCAGTACCAGATAATATTTATCCCCATACTTATATTCTCTAGACTTCAGTGTAAACTTCTCATGAAAGGTTCTCTTCTCCGGTGCTTCTTCCCGGCTGTTTGCCATAATCGGTACATCAAAAGAAATCTTTTCCCCACCTTCTGTCGTAAAGTATGCCACCAGGCTTCTGGCCTTCATGGTATCGGTCACTTTCTCTGTCTGGATAAAGTCAAAGTACGTGATCAGATTTGTTACTTTTCGGTTTACCGATGTCAAAATTACATTCACATAATCATAGGCTACATATCTGGTGTTTGTTGTCAGCTCAATTACCGGTATCAGCATTTCCTGCAAAGAAGATCCACCATGGACATAATTTTGGCCGCCACCAGGCACTTGGAAAATATCCGCCCCAATTGGTGTGGTAACATATAAGTTACTCATATAGGTCATCATTCTGGATTTCATTCCCGGCTCGTTTACTTTCTCCGTGGTAATCAGGAAACGTTTATTGGAATATACACATATTTCCCGATTATAAGCTACTTTATCAAATTCATGCAGCTTGTCCCGTTTATACAGGAATCCATGATCTGCCGTGATAAAGAATTTCGGTGCTGATATATAACCGGTCAACTTTTTAATCAATTTATGAATTTCTTCGATTGCCTCCGAGCAAGCTTTAAATACTTCATTTTCACTAGCCGGTTTGTCACCGCGTGCATCTACCTGATTATGATAAATATATACAATATTCTTTTTCTGCAGCAGTTCACGGACTTTTTCCTGTGTGGCGCCTGCGACTTCATCGAAGGATAACGCCACATTGTTTTCGTTCTGCGCTTTCAGAATCTTATCCCTGGAAACCAGATCTGCACTGCTTTGTCCGTCTACGGTTACATTCAGCTTTTCATCCACCAGTAATTCTTTATGTGGCAACAGACTGGCCATTCCCACGGATGTCACGGACGGAAGCCCGCTGATCATACAATCCAGCTTTGGCGTACATTTTTCATCAAGTTCCAGCCGTTCCATCAATTCCTTCGCGCACTCGTACCGGAATGCATCCGAAATAATTACAATTACACGGTTCTTTCCTTCATATCCTTTCAGATAATTGCGGTAGAAATCTTCCTGCCGCTTTAATCCGGTGTCTGCCACCAGATTATCCGTCAGTTCCTGATTCCATTTCGGCGTTACCTTCTGTAAATAAGTGAAGGAATACATATTCTCAATTCGTTCTCTTACCTTGGAAAATCTGTCTGTGTTTTCCATACAATCGTAAGCACTGTAAAACCATCTATAATAAAAATCAATCAAATAATACCTGTTCCGGTAATCCATTACCATCGTTTTCAGATCACTGCTAACTTCCAGAACCGATACTGCTTTCATCAACTGATACGCATATTTGATTGCCTGATATTCATTTTCATACACCTTTCCAAAATGGCAGGACTTTACCATTCGCTGCTCAGCAATCTGAGAAAGGTTCATTCCATCTATTTGAGCATCCAGTATCTCATCATCCAACTGTTCCAATGCCCAGTCAATTAAAATATTGTCTAACTCCCGGAATGCATCACAATTTGCAATATCCAAAAGCTGCGCAGAATGCTCCTCGGATTTGTCTATTTCCTTCTTCAAATCCGCTCGGATTCTTGACGTTACCCGCAATGTTTTATCTACTTTATCAGATAATGCGTCATATGCCTCCTGATAAAGCACGTTATCCATTAGATTTCGTACAAATACAACTACATCATTCTTCTTTTTCAGAACATAAGATTGCAGCACTTCTGGCAAAGTATCTTTCAAAGCCACAGATGCATATGTCAAAAGCATACATGCAGCCAGATCATCCATGTTCGGATTCTTATTCTCATATCCAAACTGTTTTTCACATAATTCCCAAAATCTATCTGAAAGCCCATTATCATCTAAAGCCTTCATATAGGTTTCATGATCGGCAAATAACAGCTTTCTTATAACCTCTTCAAAATTCGGAGTCTTTACATCTGTAAGCACGGCAATAAGACCAATATCAATGGTTTCCACATTGAAATGGTCTATGCCAAGCCCTTTAAACTTCTCAACACGAATCTTATTTTTCCAAAAATTGTTATACTGCACCAGATACTCTTTGAAACGATTATCGATACCTAACTCCTGTGACATCTGGGATACTCGGTCTGTATAATATGGAACCGAATAATAATACATATCTGCCAATGGATTCTCTGCATCACTTGGTTTTGGAAATGATGCATATACAAGATACTTGCTCTCTTGGTCAGACTCATTCAATAACCATTTTGAATAAAGCCAGTTGGCACCATCCAGAATATGTAATTTCGCATGTTCCAGCTGCAGCTCCGATACCTCATCCTCATATTCCCCTTTATCATCAAACCAGAATATGATGCGTATATCCGGCTTTGAAAATTCAGTATTCAATTGCTCTTGTATATTTTGTAAGTCCATTGATTTCCTCACTCATATCTTTGTTTTTTATAATTTTCACTCTTCTAATTCTATAATATCACTAATATTATCCTTGATTGTTCTTATTCTAAAATCTATCATATGTATTGCAAAAAGTGTTGCCAGAAATGCAAATCTAAGCCGATCACCTGACAAGTAGTCCCTGCCATGAATACACTCATTGCGTACATTACATGAGTTTCCATTATACATAATATTGTAAACATAGATTAAATCAGGAACATTCTCAAAACTATGCTGTTCATTATAAAGCATTATCAACAGCTCTCTCAATAATGAACTCGGATCATTATATTGCATAAACTCATCAATATTCTTTTTAAATGGAAATATTCCGAAAAATGTTACCAATTCACGTATCTTCATTTCCAATACAGGAAATAGCTGTGTCAATAACGCTAATGATATTGTATTTTTATAGGGTAATAATTCTAATGAAGTTTCTTTCTTTATTGTATTATATAACTCCTCTTCCTTAATAAAAAAGGCTGTTGCTGTATATGTATTCTTTTTATATCGTTCATGAATACCCGATACAAATATTTCTGATACAGGTTGATTTAATAATTTATATCCATTCTTATGCTTTAAATCATCTACATATTGCAACAGAATATTATCAATATCATGTCGCTCATATATTATTTTATCTCCCTCCATGGGAAATACAGAAGTTATTGCAATTTTTCTACACAAATAAATTAATGGGCTTTCGGCTATGGCTATCATCATTTTCAATATTTCATCTTCCGACGAAGGCGTACAACTTTTTGCAAAAATAATCGGATTTAATAAAGCCAGATTAGAGAACCTTTCAAGTTTTTCCGTTTTAATTTTCTGCTCATGTGAAAATTTATGCATGTTTTCGCACTGTTTCTTATATGTTTTTTCTTGCCATGTCCTTTGTATATGTATCATTTCTTTCTGAACATAGCGTTTATCTACATTAGTATTTGTTTGATTAATCTCAAGCAGATATAGCATATACGCATAATAGACAGACGCAACTATAACACCAATGCTTTCTTCTGTGTATTTATTAAATTTTTCACTAACTTTTTGAAGATATTCTATAGTAATGGCATTAGCCGTTGTCTTATCCCCAAGATAGACATTTAAATCTTCAATTGATGAAACATTGTCTACTTGTTTATATTTATTCGCAAGAAACTCTGAGATTAATCCCCTTTGTTCTTTAGAAATAGGATAGGAATCATTTTTAAGATTCATAATTACAAACGGATCATACCATTTCTGTATTTTCTTTATTAAATTAATGTAGTCTTCTTCCTTGTTGCATTCATTCAGTAATTTATCTTTAAATAAATAAGACAAAAAATGATATGAAGAACTTGAAAAAATCTCATAACTTTCTACATTGGAATCTACTGCTTTCATTAGCAAACTGCAATGAAGGAGCTTCACTTCCTTTGATGGTTCAACATTGAATTTCACATATGCGATAGATTCTACAACAAAATTTGCAATATTATGATTAAAGTATCTCTTTAAAGAATTAAGAACATTTTTATTCCAAATTGATATATCTGGAACAGAATTATTCGTACTTGAAAACATAGGCTGAATATTTTTCTCATTGAACGATACCCCCAACATATTTAGCAAATATAATTCCTGCCATGTCTGGCATTCATCTTTTGAGATATTTTGAAATGAAAAAGCATTATAATTCAAAATTTCTTTTTCATAACGTACTAAAAATTTAATATCACACGGATATTCAACCTGGTTCAGATTATCGCATAAATACTCCAAAGGCTCATTCAAACCTGTAATAGGAATAGAATTCGCATAATTTAATAATTCTTGTTCATGTTCCAATAATGAATCACATCTAATCAATTCAAAATAATTTCTCTGATTAAGTAATCGGATATCAAGTAAATTTTCAAATTCATTATCTCCATTCTCTAGTTTTGTTATCCATATACAAAAAAGAAATAGTTTGCATTGATTATGTGCTATGTTCTCTATACACTCACTAATATCAATACTGCCAATGTAAAACTTCGCAATTTCCCATATATCTTCAAACTCCTTTTGAGAAAATGCCCAGTTTTTATCACACACTTCTAGAATCTTTACAAAATATCCAAACACATCGTTTATTGACCTGCATTCATTTAAAAACTGTTTCCATGAATTAACGTCTTTGACCTCAAAACGTGCTTCTATTTCATCTATCAACCATTGCCATTCCTGTGAATGCGCTAGTAATCCATCACCAAATTTTACTCTTGTCTTATGCTCTAAATAGTTCTTTCTCAAAAGTTCATTACCTCTATTCCTGTAAATGCCTTGATCTTATTTGATTTTTACACACTTATAAACTACATTGTTTTCCAGAACCACTTAATCACATTATAATATGCCTGATATTTTCCATCTTCTTCATTCATATAACACATCTCGATGGTTTCCTTATCAAGAAACTGCAATTTTTTCATTACAGATTTTCTCGCATTTCTTAATTCATACGCGTTCAAATTTAACAAATCGATTGCCTCGCTTTGATACTATTTTCCCATATATTTAATCTTAGCTCACAATCCGAAACATTCTCGAATCATATGTATCAGAATCAACCACCGACACTCTGCAATTTATCCACTGAAGTTTTTTATTCATACTGTCCTGTAATGCTTTCATAATCATCTTTTTCGTTCGCGTTTTTCCTCCAAAGTCACCTTCCAGGAATAATATCACATATTTCTTTTTTGAATCATCCGAAAATGTATCCTTTGACACAAATTGAATAAATGCTTCCAGTTCCTTTAAACATTCTTTTGTATCTCCGAATGATTTCGCACCAACCAATGCAGCTATTGTCATTGCCATTTTCTGAGCAACTTCAATATCCAGGCTATCACGTCCTTCCACATCAACAACTGTGTGTGTAGTATCTCTTTTCTGATTATTCGGTGCAATTCTCCATCGGCAATTTCCTTCATCTCCAGAACAATTCTTTACCTCTATGAAAGCAATCTTATCTTTATCTACAGCTATAAAGTCTACGCCTTTCGCTTCTGGCAATTTATTGAAATAATCCCGATAGAATCTCGTATCATCGAACTTTATTACTGTGCTTTGTTCAGGGAAATCAAACTTTAAACCGCTTTCTTCCTTGATATTAGTCCCCATATATAATCCTCTGTTCTCTGTCATACATTGCATCAAATTCCTGCATAATTGCATTATGTTCCAAATCCGAAGCTGAGTTTTTCATCTCATATTGAACATCATGTGTTTTTTCATCTTTGAATAACGAAATAAACCGGATGTCCAATTTTTTAGGATTTAATTCCGGATAAGCAGCAATCATATTAAACTCTTGCTGGATAAAATAGTCATGCGTTGAAACAAAAATCTGCACGCCCATCTGCGCCAAAGTAATCATTGTCTGTACAATCGGGCGAATCATTTTCGGATTCATATTCGTTTCCGGCTCATCCCAGAATAATATAGTATTCTTATTCAGACTTCCAGAAAGAATCATATAGATAATCATAGATAACTTTCTATATCCATCTGAGAGCAGCCCCATCTCAAATTCGCCTTCACCTTTTATTTTAAAATAAAATTTCTTATTTTTTTGAACAATCTGTCCCTTCATAATATCTTCCAGATTACTCAACACCTGATTCTGTTCCGTTGTGTTAGGTCCCTTTGAAAGCGGGCGATCTAAAATTTTAGCAAGGTCATAGTACATCTCTTCAAAATCTATGTGATACTCATCATATAAAGTTACGAAGTGTTCCACAGTAGAAATCATTTCCTTTGTAGGAATATAAATGACATCATATTTCTTTGATTTCTCATCTTGTTCAATGCAAATATCTGCGTGATTTTCCTGTCTGTTTCCAAAGCCAACTGAGATTTTTTGCTTTTTCTCTAATTCCACTGAAAATTCCGTTCGATTGCTTCCTTGTTTCCGGCTCACCAGTCTACCGATTTTCATTTCATCCGGTCGAAACACTCCTTGAATTTTTTTGACAAAAAGCTGTTCTTCCACTTCCTTGGTGAAACTATCTTTTCTACCGTTACTAAGGGGTTTTATCAAAGAGTACATCACTTTCAAAAGGGTTGTTTTTCCTGTACTGTTTTCCCCGCAAATAATATTAATATTATCTGACCAATCCATCTCAGCTTTTTCAAAAGCCATAAAATTACTTAATGTTAGCTTTTTGATTTTCATATCTACTTGTCACCTCATTTCCATTATATTTTTGCCAAAAGATCTATTTTTAATGCTTTCTTACCTTCCTGCGCCACTTCCACACCTTGGAATTTCTCATAGTTTACCTTCACGCCATCATCCAGATCAATCTCGATTCTCTTATTAGCAATATGGGCAATGGCTTCATCGTAAAGCTTCATTTCTGCAAGCTGCTTGGTGTACTTGGTTACGGCCTTTGTTGCCTTTGATTTTTCTGAAGCTGAGGTTGCATTCTCAATGGTATACTGAGCACTCTGCATTGCTGTCTCTACATATTTCTGGGCACGGTGGAGATAATCGGTTCTTACACGGCCAACCGTATCTGCATCATAGCGGTGCATGTAAATCAGTGCTTTGAATCCGTTTTGTTTTCCGCTATCGAATAACCAGTAAATCGGACGCTTTTGGTATACTTTCAAATGATCCGCATAAAAATCTTTCAGAAAATAGTTACGGATGACTTCTCTGGAAGTGTCTCCTTTGTTGCCTAATGCATTGGCAATGAATGTAAGGTTTTCTTCTAAGGTATCCGCTCCATAAACGGTTCTGACAAATTCTACAAACCGGCCTACAATATCATCGGAGAAATATTCTTCATCGGTGATGGGAATCACGTTATCAGCATCTACTTTCCAGCAGTCCAGCGGATTTTTCCCTTCCACCGGCAAATAATAAAATGGAGTTCCTAACTCTTTCAATGTATAGCTTCCATCCAGTTTGACATTTGCAGATGCAACATCTCCAAAAGTTCCTCCATAATACTGGAAGGTATCATTCCAGTTTCCACCAGCATAGATCAGCCCTTCTTTATCAAGGGAATAACGGCCAAACATACAACCTACTGCATAGGAGATAAAACTGCGGATATCTCTGGATAAATCCGCTTTGCGAACAGTGATATCTTTATCTTCTACCTCTGGTGTAAGTTCATCCTGTAAGCCATAGATGTCAATGAAAATACAATTCAGTTCCTCTTCGTTAGCTTTCAATTGGTTGAAACGGTCATCACATTCAGCCTGCCACTTGTTGATGGATTCGGCAATGGTAGACTCTTCTCGATACAGTGGATGATATTGAAAATCCCATGACGTTTCAAACGAATCCCAATCTTTTTTTGATATAACAATGTTTTTCTCGACAATATTATCAACTTCTTTCTCTCTTGAAAAAATAATCGGTAAACTCTTAATATTTCCCGCTTGATAATTAAGAGTTGGATTTAAAATTTCTAAAATTTTAAAACATACACATGACGCTAAAAAACCAAGTGTATATTCATTGTCTACTTTGGAGAAAAGCATAGATCCAGCTACATCAAAGAAACAACCAGCCGGTAAAAATCGAATTCCAAACTTTGATGAACTGATGAAAGACCAGGTTAGTCCTTCATGACAATACCAGGCACGTGCACCATTTTCTCTATGTCCACTCATAGTATTCATATATTTACGACCTTCGGAATCAAACCATAATACCTCTTGAAGATTACCATACCACAAGCGAAATTCTCCACCTTTATTATAAGGGAAATAACGCCCTTTACTACTTTCTATCTCTTCAATGCACGTTAACGAAAAGTCGATTTTAGTATGATCTATCTCCCACCATTCTCGAACAAAAATGTCATTTTTACCTGTTCCCATTCCAATTTTAACATCGGATATATCGCCAATAAGCTTTCCCTTATTATATGCATTAAGAATTGCTTCACTCGCCCAATATGCCACTGGACTTCCCGGAATCTTAGAAAAATATGATGGTTTTGCATTATAATAATTTTTTATATTATAAAATTCTTTTTCTTTTTCATCACGCCGTGAATAGCAAAATTCAACAAGTCTAATTCCTGTCATAATAGAATCTGTATTAGTTTTTCGATTAACCCATGCTACAATAGGATTATGCCCCACTTTTCCTTCAAACAATTCTGTTCCAAAATCAATCAACGAAGAAAAATCATATTTCTCCATAACATATGTTCGTAATTTTTCAAAGCTAGAAAGAAACATCCACGAAGATGTTGTAATAAATGAAACGTAGCCTTTGTATTTGCATAAATCCTGTAGTGCATGTTTGTACATAACCATTGACAAATCTGTCTTTACTTCTGGGTATTTTTCTTTTACATATTTATCAAGTGCTGGACTAAATCTAGAACTGCTTAAATACGGTGGATTCGTAACCACTACATCATATTTCTGCCCCAGATTTTTAGCCACTCTAATCAGTTTCCGCAAATCTTCCTGTGTTTCTTCACTTCCCACACTTTCGAATGAAATCTGCCCAGCCACTCCTAAATCATCAACAAACGTTTCCAGTACATCCCACTCACAAGCATCTACATTCAAAATAGAACCATACTCTTTAGCATCTTCAAACGTATCCAGTAATTTCTCAATCTGCATCACTGCCAGATTCCGTTCCACCTCACTTAAATGTGTACCCAAAAACTGCAGATGATTTCGGTTAATCTCATTGCTTTCTACAATCGCATACACCTTCGGTTCCGGTTTTCCATCTCTTCCACGCAGAAACCGTCTGTTATATCCACGGCCTTTCATCATAACCGCAAAGTATGCCAACTGATATGCTCTCTGGTCAATATCCTGTCCATGAATATTATGTTCTACAATCTCAAATGCTGCTTCCCGCTTATCATATCCTGCACTTTCATAGATGTCCATCAGCACATCGAACATCGCAATCAGGATATGTCCGCTTCCCATACATGGATCAATGCAGGTAATGTCCGTTGGTTTTAGCTCTTTATATGTGGTACGGATTTCAGCCAGTTTCACATTGACAGACTCTTCCTGATCCGCTTCTGACAGATAATATTTCCATCCGAATCTTTCTGCAGTGGCCTTTTCATCGATACTCGGATCTACTGCTCGTAAATGCTCAATCCAGATTCTTCCCACAGAATTCTCTACCATATATCGAATGGTCCAATCTGGAGTATAAATTGTTGTTGCTGCTGGTAACAATTCCTTGGCAATACGACTTTTTGACATATTTCCATCATATACTTGATTATTTAATTCTGTATTGTAATACTGATACAGCCAGCCAATAATTTCTACCTGCCCGGTCGGATTGCCTTCTTCATCCAGCGTAGACACATTGAAATCTGCTTCTGGAATACCAGTCTCCGCATTCACAAGCATATAGATCACATCGTCTTTATTTGTGTAAAAAATACCAAACAATAATTCCATGTAATCAGAATCTGCCTCAAAGAGTCCTGGTAGAATATCATACAACTGATGGCACTGTTTCAGGAATAATTTGCAATACAGCTTATCGGTATCTTCGGACGTTCCGCTCAGTTTCCAGTTGATGATTTCTTCTTTTTCCTGTGCAGTCAGATCTAAATCTACATCAGGCGCCTGCGTTACAAGGTCAGGCTCCAATTTTCCCTCTTTTTCGGAAGACAGTACACGAACTCGATTCGGAAGATAGTCATTTACTTCCATAAAGCGAATGGCACAGATTCGGTTGAACCAGGTATAAGCGACTTCTTCTACAACCGCTTCAAAACCGCGGGATTCAATCTGGGATACCAAGCGTCTTCTCTGCTCACACTGTGTTCGATTCAGTGTTACTTCGGTTCCTGCTGCCGTTTGGTATACTTCAAAATCACTTCCCTTCATAATTGGCTCACTGCATGCCTGTTCTGTAATACCAAGCATGCCAGCCTTATCTGTAACAGAAGCAATCAGCTTTTTTCTTGCCTCAATAGCAAATTTCTTTATCGCATTCTTGTTCATGTACTACTTCCTCCCACTGGAATACTTAACTCAATGTGATAACGGTATTCTCTTCCAGCTCTTTCAATAATTTCTGTTTCATCTCAGCCAGGAACTCATCAATATCCTGCTCATTTTCAATCGAATAAGTTCTTGCGCCCGTCACATTGCTGATGGATACATTCTTGCGCTTTTTGGGTTTCGGCTGAACGCTCGGTGTTACCGGCTTTACAGGATCTGCCTGCGTTCCTTCTGTTGTCGGTGTTGTAACCTCTACCGTTAGCTCTGGTTCTGGTTTGGGACGATATTCCTCTTCATATTCTGTAATCTCATCCATGCAGCGAAGTTTCAGTGTATCACTTTCCAGTCGGATATTTTTCACCGCCGCAATCTCATGAGATGTATCCAGTTTCTTCTTCAGTTCTGCAAAGGCCTTCAAAAATTTGTCCCGGAATTCAGATGCAAATGCTTTATCCACCAGCGTATTTAACACCTTCTGCAAATCATCATCTACGATGGGACGCATGGTCTCTGCTTCCTTTTCCAGTAAGGCTCCATACTGCTGAATGAATTTCATGGACATATCCGGCAGTTTCTGAATCTGACTAAATGGATTCTTGGCCGTTACAATTTTTTCCATCTGAGCCACATTGTCTATGATTTCCTGTTCCCGGACATAGGTCTTACTGTTTTCAAACATCTGGATTTGTTCCAGTGCCTTTTCAAAGATCTGTTTCTGTCCGCCTTTGAAGAAATCGAATATCGGTGCGGTATCATCTGCGTCATCCAGCAGATCGTCCCGCATGCTATCTACCGTTTTAAAAAATTCTACCGGTTCCTTAATGGCCAGAACTTCTTCCAGATTCGTCTTGGCCTGTTCCATCAGAGACTTGCATGGCAGTTTCGGATTTACACGATATTCAATCATGATATCGCTGAAGGTATCCAGTTTGTCCTGTGCTTTACTCTGAAAGCTTTTCATGATGATATCATCATCCTCACTGGATAAGGAAAAGCCAAAATAGTCTTTTAAGACTTCCTTGACCGATCGAATCTGACCATCGGTTGCTCTCTCCCGGATATCCACTAAAAGCTTTTCTACAAAGTCCCGCTTGGTCAGATAGCGCACTAGTTCCTCTTTCGTATTGGAAAGCATGGATAAATTCTGACTGTTATAGGTTAACGATACTCTCCCCATTTTAAAGAGCATAGCCACCAACCACTGCACATCTTTCGGGTCAAATCCGTAAGGAGCTGCGCCAAATTTGTCCAAAAGGGACTTCAACGATGTTTTCATACGTCTTGTATTATTCAGACCAATGACTTGTATTACTTCTTCCAGGGCCAATTTATTTGGTATCGTGTCACTGGTTCCTAGAGAAAAAAACTGTCTATTATCATTAAATACTGCATCTATATCAGAAAGTTCCGGTGCAGTCTCCATATAAGTTAGTTTGTTATACTGCTTATCCACTAACTTACCAAGTGCTTCATTGATACGGCTAGTTGATTCTTTAGCTAAGATACTTGGTTTATCTCCATTCACATAGATATCCGCATGCTTTAGAGCCTCTTCAATAAAAATACGAATACGTGCTTTTCTTTCCATTAATTCATCTTCTTTTCCCCGACGAATGCTATCAAGCTCCTTTGAAGTATTTTTGTTCAAGAATTTACAAATTTTGAAAGATTCCGTAATTTCTTCGAGAAAAGTGCTATCATTCGGAAGTTTTAAAATCACTGTGTGCTCTTGTATCGTAAGCATTCGCAATGCAGAATCTGAGTAATCTTTACCATACGGTGTAATCACTGATACTCCGATGTCATTAAATTGATTTCCCTTAAAATAGCGGTCATCTACTTTCTGGTTGAACGGGAATAAATATCGACTGCTGTAACGATATTTTTTTTCTCTATAAATTTCCTCAAAGATAACGGAGGAAGCTTCTCCAATAATCTCTCCTAGTTCAACAACTTCATTATGAATCGCATTATTAATTGCCTGCTCTTCATTAGTCAAGAAAACATAAATTTCTCCATTTTTTTGCACTAATGTTTCATGTACAAGCTTTTTTAAAGATTCTTCCACTTTGTTACGAATTTCAATACGATCATCATCAATATCAGAAATCATCAATGTAGTAAGGTTATCAATATTTGCTTTAATTTCTTTAACATATTTAATCATGAAAAGGACTTTCAACAATTCTACATCAAACTCATCCAGCCTGCTATTGTTCTCTGCTTTGGTAATCATCTGACTGTGCTGATGATCAATAAATTTATGCAATGGATCATAAAAATAACTAAATGGTACTAATGTACCCTCTTCTTTCTCTTTCACTCTTGCAGCAGACTCCTGACATAAAGCCAACATAGATCGCGACTGATCGGATAAATGCTTTCCACTTGCTCCATACGTACGCACAGCTGTCAGTACCTGTCCAAGCAGGTTAAACTGATATGGGATAAATGGATAACAATCCGCAAAATCGGTCTTGTCTGTGTATAATTTCTTATCTGCCGTATCGGCTGTAAAGGTGATCAAGTTCTTGATAATCGACTCTTTCTGTTCATACAACAGCTTCAATGAAGACTCTGCAATCTCATTTTTCTCCAGGATACGTTTCCGGATGACCTCGTCTACATTAGATGCAGACAGAGATAATCTGGTGTCGAAACGTCCCTGAATTTTGGAGAAATCATTGCCTTTTGTCTTTGTGATAGAATCAATATCTTCCTGACTGGTAACGATGACCCATGCTTTTCCTCTGCAGGCTGTTCCCAGATCTTCCACAATAGTCTGCAGATTCAGCATCAGCTGGGTATCATCTGCGATATACTGTCCAATCTCATCCACCAGGAAAATGACATGGTGATTCGGTCCTTTTTTCTCACAATATTCTTTTACCAAGGCTACAAACTTTTCAATGCTGAGGTCATAGTTTCCCTTTGCGTTTTTACACCAATTGCGGGCAGCCTCTTCACTCATAAAGTCCATCGCAACGATTGTTTTTACGACTTTATCCTGGATAACCGCAAAGGCTTGTCTTTTCTTCTCCCATGGTGCACCAGCAATCTCCTGGAATTTTTCTTTGAATTCTTCAAATCTGCCTTCGTTATCCAACTGACGTTCAAATTCTGCAAGATACGGAATAGAGCCACAATATCCCTGCATTTCATTGAATACCTTCATAAAGACTTCCACGATGGCTTCTTTACCGGAGCCGACCTTGGCCGATCCCTTGGAGTCAATATTAAAGAGCATGACATCTGAAGAAATGGTTCCGGAATTGGTCATTTTGGCAATCAGCATTGGATCTTCAATTTTCTTTCCATCTGTGAAATAGGAAATGGCCCGTTTTCCCTCTACTACACTGTTTTTCAGCAGGTAAGAGAGAATCTTTAAAAAGTGAGATTTACCACTTCCAAAGAAACCGGAAATCCAGACGCCCATTTTATCCGTAGAACCGTTGATGCCTTTTTCATAATTATCAAAGAAATCTCGAAAATGCTTTAGCAGTTCCTTTGTTACCACATATTCATCCAATTCCTGATATACATTTTCTTCATCAGATTGACCTACTTTGATAACACCCTTGATGTCACGGTCAATCTGTTTTTCAAACATGTCTTTTATCTGCATCTTTCTTCCTCCGTACCCCTACACAAGCCTGAATGCCCGGTAATAATTTCTGGAATCCATGGTCCCAAATAATTTCAGTTCCTGTCCGCTGTATTCTCCCGGATAAAACATCACGACCGGCACACTGTCCAGTACCTGATGTAAGTTGTTTAAAATATTATGACTGGCAATGATGGGATGGCACTTTCCCACACCCGTCAGAAATACCACACTGTCTGTCAGATCTTCCTGTAAAATTTTTGAAAGAATCAGGTTCAATTCGTTCGTCTCATCCAGTCCCAACGTTTCTACCAGACTATCTGCCATATCAAAAAATCCATTTTCCTTCTCTAATTCAAAGAAGGCTTCCAGATAGCCTTCTTCCTCTAATACCTGAATCATGATATGAAACAGGTCAAATTCTATGATTTTGAAATCTTTATTGCCGTTGTTGATCCTGTCTTTTAAATATGCGATATGATTTCGCACTTCCAATTCTGCTCTCGGGTCATAGTCGAATACATAATAGCCTACTTCATTTCCGAGTCCTTTATTTTCACGGAAAGATTTTTCGGAGATTTTCTCCTCGATCCGGTTCAGTCTTTCCTCCAAACTTAGTCTTGCCATCCTCAGACTCCCTTCATTGCCTTCAAGTATTCTCCCAGGCCATTCACAGTCAGCAATTCTTCTGTTCGATAATCGATATGAATCGGCCGGATGGTCCTTGGTTTTGCGCTGCTTTCCAGGATCCCGGCCTCAAACATCATTCTGGTAAAACACTGTTTCAGTTTCCGTACTGCCGTATCTGTCCAGCCTGCCACCACAGTACTCTGCATGGCTTTATCCGAAAAGAACGCATTCAGATCTCTGTCTGTAATTTCTTTTTCCCCTAAGCGAAGCTTTTCTGCATATACTTCATGGAAAAATTCAAAAAACAGCCTGCTGTCCATCAAAATCGTAATCAAATTCAAGATTTTTGCAGTCTGTACATCACAGCTGATAAACGCCTGCAGCACTGCTTCCGGCAAAGCGGATACTCTGCGGTAAGTGCCATTTAGTACTTCATAAGCCCGGTATTCGGCTTTTACCTGATAGATATTTTCCTCCCAGGCAATTTTTTTCATATCTGTCTTGCTATAGCCTTCCAGAATATAAGCTGCTGTCTTTCTGGATTCCTGCAGCCAGAATAATTTTGATGTGAGTCCCGCACTGTATTCCATTACTGTGCACCGTCCTTATTCTGATCTTTTTCATAATGGATCATATCTCCGAAATCACAATCCAGCTTCTCACAGATTTTCTCCAAAACCTTCATAGAAACCAGTTCGCCATTGGTCATTTTTGCCACGGTACTGCTGCTGATTCCCACCTGGTTCATCATATCTACTTTTTTCATATTTTTATCAATCAATAACTTCCATAATCCATTGTATGACACTGCCATATGTACTACCTCTTCATGCTACAAAACTTATGGTTTCTTTGTATTTTGAAAGTATATTTTTTATTATACCTTCAATTTATATTATTGTACCATGCTGAATGCATTTCTTCAATGATAAGTGCAAATGGAAGCTTCGACTTTACGAATGATTCATTTTAAAAATCTAAGGAAGCAAACTTATGCTTCCTGATACAAAATTGGTTTTAAACGATCATAGATTTCCAAGCCTTGTTTTCGTCCAAATCTATGCAATGAACTCAGGTAAATTATTTTCTTGTTTTCTCCATGCTCAAGCAAATCCTGTATTTCACCCAATTTATCTGCGAATATAGTACTTCCAAATATCTGGGTTAATACTTCTTGTAATCTTCTGCGTTCTTCATATTTCGCTTGAAACACATTGATTTCTACTCCCTTAAGTTTATCTCTCAGTTTTTTCACTCTATCACTGTTATCATTACTGGCTATCAAACTTCTTTCGATGGAAGGTGACAAAATCATTTTTTTATTAGACGGCAACCTCATATCCCAATAATCACGAACTGCATGAAATCCCTGATCTTTACTGATAATAGCCACTCTGTCATCATGGCCATTTCCATAAAATTCGCCTATCCTGGTTGCAATATAAAAATCCAATCCGTTCTTTCCGGTTTTTACCAATTTGCAAGTATCAAACGCACAGCCAGACTGTTCTATCGCTTCCAAATACCGTTTTTCACAACTATGTGCTGCTGCACTGAAAAACAAAGTCAGATAATCATTTTTATCCAGATAATCCGCGCCTCTTAATCCATTACTCTTGACATTTTCGAAATCCACTAAAAAATACATGACTCTTACCCTCTTTTCCGTCCGTAACTTTTTTCATGATATTCCACAATTTCATCTTTCCAGTCATCTTCAAAAAAATCATCCGCCATGTCACAAGTTACCGCTTTACTTAACGCATTCCCAACTGCCCTAAAGTTTACAGCTATGCCTTCCGAATCATTTTCATATGTCACAGATCTGTTTCTGGCAATACCAAGCTTCTCTGCCTCTCGCTCAGCATCAATATTAGCCCCCAGAAACAAGAACTCCCATCCGCACTCTTTCTTTGCTTCTATTTTCCGCTTAATCTGAGCCTGTGTAAAATGCTCACTGGAATTTTCCAAACCGTCTGTAGTAATAACAAATATGATTTTTCCTGCCCGATGATCTTCCGGGAGATGCTTCTGCACATTCTCCATTTTATCAATTGCTGTTCCAACTGCATCCAATAAAGCGGTGCAACCTCGAACAAAATATTCTATTTCTGTAAGCGGTTCAATAATCTCCACCGGAAATCTGTCATGAATGATATCTACTTCATCATCAAATAGAATTGTGGTCACATTCACTTTCTTTCCCTGCGCCTTTTGCTTTGCAATCATGCCGTTAAATCCACCAATCGTATCACTCTCCAGTCCCCCCATCGAACCGCTTCTGTCCAAAATAAAAACCAACTCAGTCAATTCTGCATTCATGTGATTTCCTCCTTCTGACATCGTAAAGTCATATTGGTTGTTTTGTTAATCACAGTATAAATGCAGGAATGACTGGGTTGGTCTCCTGTCAGGCGACATTGCAATCAAGAAAAAATTGGCTGTTCATAAGCATACAGCACATCATTGATTTCAAACATGTCATAGATTTTATTCTGAAGAAAATACGCTACAATAATATCGGTCTTTGAACTCCGCGACAGAGCAAAACCTGCACTCCGCAACAGGTCCTTGGCCTCATCCAGAGATAATTCCAACGCGATGGTAAAAGCCAGTACTGTCTTTTTGTTTGGGGCATAATTCACATCTTTCCGAATTTTCGAAAAATGTCTCCGGTCTACATAAGCCTTCGTGTATGCTTCTGCATCCGTCATTCCACGCTCATCGATCATGCGCAGCAGACGCTGGGAAAATGTTTCTTCCATCTGTCCCATCAGATCATCAATATTGCGGTTGATGGCCTTCGTAGATAACATACCTCTTTCAATGCGTGTTTTCTTCATTTTAGAAAGATCAATATGTTCTACATCTGTTTCATCCAGATTCTGCAATGCCTGTGCATCTTCTGCTGCTTTTTTCTTCTGAGCTCTTCTCTTCCGAAAATTGCTGATCTTGTCAAAAATAGAAAGAATTTCCTTATCCAGTTTTATATCATCACGCGCAGGTTCATAGTACTTCTCTATATACTTGCCAACCTCTTCCACAAGTTTTGGGTCTGCCATAACAATACCGCCCTCTCACAGTTATTTATCATCATAATGGTTCAGGCCACCAAAAAAGCTCGGATTGCTGTAACCTTTTTTATGTCCTTTATCATCGTAATGATTGAGTCCGCCGAATAAATTCGGTCTGCTTGTACCAACTTTATGGCCACTGTTATCATAGTGATTGACACCTCCCAAGAACGCCGGAGATGTATGCCCAATCTTCTTACCACTGGCGTCGTAATCGTTCATGCCTCCCAAAAAGCCAGGACGGCTTTCTCCAATCTTTTTCCCATTGGCATCATAATGATTGATTGTACCGAAAAAGCCCGGTCTGCTGTATCCGTTTTTGTTCATCGTGTGCACCTCCGAAGTTCCTTTTTTCTTATCATAGCACATTTATTCGAATTTCGGTCGCTTATCAGGCGACAATCTTTATTTAAGCAGTTCTTTCTTATATCGATAATACGTCCCCTTTGAAATCCCGATCACCTTCATACAATCCGCATCACTCAGATCACCGCCAAATGCCTTTGCCCTTTTCTGCATTAACCGCTTCGCCTGGATTTCTTTTTCCGTAGCATAATGCTTTCCCTTTGGGCGGCCCAGCACCTTTCCATTAATGCGGGCCGTTTCAATTCCCTCAATCGTTCGCTGGCGCAGATCATCTACTTCCTTCTGGGCCTGATCGAATGCAATCTTGATCTGTTCTTTTGCAAGGAGCATCAGATACTCCTCTACCGCTTTCAAAATAACATCTACATTTGTTCCAGTCTTCGGAATACAAATCTGCAGTGCTTTCCGATATACTTCCGTATTGATGTGCGGCTCCTGCAAAAAGATCAGTTCAATTCCCATTGCATATAATTTCTGATATTCTTCAAATCCTTCCTCTGCATCACGGGCCATCCTGGAAACAGAATCAAAAATGATAATATCTCCAGGCTTTAACTGTTTCAGCAGTTTTCTCCATTTTGGCCGGTCTAATGTCCGGCCTGTATAAATTTCCTGAACAATGATTGCCAACGGATATCTGCGATGGATATTTCTGATCTGACGCTCGATATTCTGACTCGGTGTTGAAATACGAACATATCCGTATTGCATGTTTCATCCCTCCCGTATAATGAAATAACCATATTTTTATTGAACCAAATTTATCTTGTTTTCATGTAGTGAAAGCGGTATACGAAAAACGGTCGTTTTTTATATACGAAAAATAAATCACCGGCCACGACGTTTTTCAGCAACCTCCGATTCTTCCTTTAAGCTTTTTTGATTTAACGCAGGATGTATAATTTCTTTCAGATCACCCGGAAGCATATCATAGCCATTCTGATATTCTGTAATCAGATTTTTCTGTTCCAAACTTAAATGATCCAATTTCTCCGATAATTCTTCCTGCTCTGTTTTCAATTTTGATGCCTGATTCTTGGCAGTGTCCAACGTTTCCTTTGTTACAAGGCCACTATCTTTTTGAATGCGTTCTAAATACGCTGTCAGATCGTCCTGCTCCTGATTCGCCTGTTCCATTTGCTTTTTCAGATCAGAGGATCTTCTGGGGTGCAAAATGTGGTTAAAGCTCTGTATCTGCTCTTTTAATAAATCTTTTTTCTTTTTCACGGTTTCCATCTTTTTCTGAATCCGATCCGTTTCCATTTCATAGTACTGAACCTGACCTGAAAGTCCGATTAACTCCTGATCCAGCTCATTTTTCTGATTTAGAAGCAAACGCTGTTGCGTTTCATTCACATCAGCCTGATTCTTCATCCGCCTGAAAATAGAACAAATATGATTCTTCACGCCTTCTGCAATCGTTACCAGTGCCTGAACTTCTTTTTTTACATTTGCCAGTATTCGATTGTATCCTTGAACCTCGCGGTTCATATTACCTGCATCGGATCTTTTTATAAGCTGTAATGGAACACCTTCCTGTTCTAACCGGTCTGCACGTTTTTCCATATTCACAGCTGCTACGCCCAAATGCACCGTTGGTAGCAGCTCCTTATTTTGGTCTTCATAGGACTGTGAATCGACACGCTCCTCAGAACCAATCTTTTCCAAACTTTCATTCACGGCCTGCTCCCAGGCCTTTCTCCATTCGGGAACACGCTCCTCGGAATTCCAGAATTCTATCGTAGGATTTTTGCGTCCATACGGAGTGGTTTTGGGCTGTTTGCTAAGGCATTTCAGCCCTAGTTCACTCCCCTCTTCCGCAGTCAGCCAAATTTTTTTCTTATCTTCCGTTTGATATGGATACTGTTTTTTCCATCCCGATTCTTTTTTTGCAGTATATTCCTGTGATGTCATGGCTTGTTCTTCCTGGCCCCGTCGGCATAAATATTCAGCCTGGGATTTCGCCTCCCACTTTCCATCCGATCCCAGTGGACGCATCGTACACATCACATGCGCGTGTGGATTCAAAAACTGCATGTTCTCTATATCATGCGTAACCTTTCCATATGCATCGATCGGCTGATGACGGTCATTCGTTTGGGGTGGATTATGAATCGCAATGTCCACGCACATTCCTTTGCTAACCAACTCTTTCTTTACAAATTTTTCTATAAGTTCTACCTGCCGCTCATGCGGCAATTCTTTGGGCAAGGCCAATTCAAATTCACGGGCCAGCTGGGCCGATTTAGACTTTTCTGCAACTTCTACTGCACTCCAAAGTGTTTTCCGATCTTTGAAGTTTTCAGGCGCATGATCCGGAAGCAGGATTTCTGTAAAATCTATCCAGTTCTTTTTTCGAAAATCATGGGTGACTCCATCCCATTCGTTAGTAATACATTCTCCAGAACGATACGCAGCAGCAGCTACTGCACTTCTACCACTGGATCGGCCTATTATTTTCACAGACAAATGATAAATTGCCACCTTGTATTCTCCTCTCTCCGTCCTGCTCCCCTGTCATCTTCATCAAAGCAGTCGATTTGCGTATCCCTTCTGCAAAGAAGGGCGCACTTATACATTACCTTATCAGGTAATGCGTGCGCTCTACCGAGGGTCGCTGCCGCGGGCGTCTCCCGACGGGTTCTGCGAAGCTTCTGCACCACTGTCACCAATGCAATTCTGGTGATTCAGGGTGCAGTACAGCAACGTCTCAAAGCGTTCGTTGCTGATTGCAGCAGCATGCTCCTCATCCAATCCGATTGCATGCTCTGCAATGGCTCCACGAACAATCAGCCGGTGTGTGCGATGTTTTCTTGCCGCTGTCTTGTCCCGCTGCTCTTTTAACTGCTTTCGATGCAGTTCCTGTTTCTTCTGAATTTCCGCAAGCTTTTTCACTTCTTCTGAAATCACTCTGCTTTCCTTTTCCATCATTCACTCATCCCTTCCTACATCTATTTTTTAACAACAGCTCCTAAAAAGCAGGCAATACCAGACTGGTATCACCTGCATCTTCGATGAACATTCTCTTGTGCTTTTGAAAAACACGTTTCTACGGACAACTTTTCTGCCGTTCTCTGCACCAGATCTTCCAACGGTTCCCGTTCTCTCAATTTTCTCTGGATTTCATCAATCAATCTTCCTGCTGTTTTCTGAATCAGATTTAAGCTGGCCTTGAAATCCGATAACTCACGATCACGACTCCATCCAGCTACATAGCCGAAAGAATAATCGGAAGTATCGATTCCAAAATGCTGGCATATGATATATGCCACAGATTCTGCCTCCACTTCTTTTGTCGCGCGGTCAACTAACTGATTTTTCCGGTCTCCGGTATCTCTATCATGTAAAATCGCATGGCTTAACTCATGAACAGCTGTTTTTAAAGACTGTGCTTCTCCCATTCCTGAACGAATCACAATTTTCTTTTCTATCTGATCGTAATATCCCTTTGCACTAGAACCAGATATTTCTGAAAATTCAATCGGAACCGGAGATATCTTCTCAATCGCAGACAGGAACTTTTTGTAATTCTCCACATCTGCTTTTAATTCGTGAACCACCTCCGGAAGTTCTTTTCCTTCGGTCTGTGAAACATCGAACACCGTTGTGATTTTATAATTCTCTACCATCACATTCACAATTTCCGTCTCTGGTTTTCCATTCTGGTCCAACACTGGTTTTCCTGTTTCCGAATCATATTTCACACGCTGCTTCGGAACCGTATAGGGAGCCGGTGCAATAATCTTAATGCCTTTCTCTCCGCGTTTTACATGACGCTGAAACTGCTTATCCCAGGCACTGTATCCGGCCACTCTGATAGCATCTGGTCTTTGCATTGCAATCAACAAACAGTTACTGGCACTATAATGATGAAAACGTCCCATCACATCCAGATAATGCCGGTACGCTTCCGAAGACTGTAATTCCCGAATTCCATTCTCAAGCTTTTCTGTAATCTCCTGCATGCGCTTCTTGCTGTCCGATTGATACTGCTCCATTTTTTCTCCCAGCTTTTCTGCTGTTTGCATATTTTCCAAAATCAATCCATTTTCCTGAAAGGAATACATAGCTCCACTTCTTCCTCCTATGATCACATGGTCAAGCAATCGCACATCCATGATTTTTGAAGCCTCTTCCACTTTTCTGGTAATCCAAATATCCTCTTTTGATGGTTTCGGGTCACCAGACGGATGATTATGGAGTAAGATGATTCCGGACGCATTCGACAAAATGGCCGATTTAAAAATATTGCTGACCGGAGCCGGTGCGCTATCCAAACTGCCAATCGAAACAATATTAAAGTTAATCGGCTGAAGCCTCGCATTCAGATTCACCACGCAAAGATATTCCCGATCCATTGTAGAAAGCATACCTGCCATCATTTCGCTGGCCTTCCTTGGCGTATTTACCGGCTCTTCACTGTAAAGAACTGTCCGCTCTGCTAGCTGAATGTAAACCTCTGGAAATTTATAACGAATTGATGTTTTCTCTTCTGTCATTTGTATCACCACCTTCAATCACAACAACGCTCAGCATTTCCCCTGGCTTCAATTTCAATAATTTGTGTTTAAGATCATCCTCAGAAATCAAAGCATTCTTTTTCTGAGACTGCTTATATACACGATACAAATTTTCTAATTCTATTCTGACCATGACATATCTCCTCATTTTAAAAATTGGATGCAGGTAAAAGCCTGCATCCAACCCATTAACGACTTCTATGATGCTCTACTGTCAGTCCCTGTTCCAAAGATTCCTTGAAACTGTTTTCCCGTTCTTCGACCACTGTATCTGCCAGTTTCAGACTTCTTCCATCAAAGTAATAAACATCATCACTCAGCCAGTCCCGTTCCTGAACCTCTGTTTGATTTACCATATGAACCAAGTCTTTCAGATCCGGAAGTTCCGGCGCTCTGCTCACCGGTACCGCCAATATCTCATGGCGGCTGGATGGAAGAACATAATAGTCCTCACCAAATTTTTTATGTACATCTTCTAAAAAAGGCTTCGATACAATTACTGATGCTCCATCATACTGCCTCGAAGTGGTAACAACATACATCGGATAGTCATCTTCAGAAATATTTATCATTTCTGATACTTCTTTCTCCATAGATAAATCGCCAGCCAGTACCTGACTGATAGTCTGTGATAAATTCTGACACACATACCCTTCCTTAGCAGAATTTGCTCTTGCCTGTTCCATGATTTCTTCCCCGCTCATATGTAGCAACTGCACAAACTCATCTGTCACTAAAATGGTTCTTCCCTCTCCCAGTTCGCATTTTGCAATCACGGAAAGATTAGAAATTGCTTCATGAGGGCAACGTTCTAACATTTCTGCATTTTTTTCTGTATTAATTACAGCTGCATACATATGCTGATGAACATATTCCGGTGTTAATCTATATTCGGTGCCATGATCCATTACCGTAATGGAAGCTAACTGCTGACGCAGCTGGATTTCTTTCATATTTTTATTTTCAGTCTCTTTCATTCAATTATCTCCTTATAATGCCAATACCATTATCAATTTCTTTTAAACTCGATACCTCTGAAATTTGGTACATATGAAACTCTGTATTTTCAATTATTTGATTCCTGATTCCTATTTTTTTCTTTGTTTGTACCATTGGATCCTTAAGCTTATCACTAATATAAAAATCAAGATAAAGCGTAAGGATTTCACTTAAAACTTGTTCTTCCTCTGCAACTGTATAGTTTTGCGGCGGCGTTTCCGAAAAAAATAATAGATATGGCAAACGCCCGTTATTATTTGTAATAATCCCAACATAATCGACAGTATGGCTATACGTTTCTTGTGCAACCCAGACTTGATCTGATGCAATAATCAGAGTTCCCGACTTTATTTTAAGTATTTTCATAATCGCTACCTTCCAATCAATTTAATTGCTCATTACATGTCGTACATTCTCTTGACAATTTCCGCAGCACAGGGTCTTTATAATATGGGTTTTTGTTAATAATATAAAATCCATATGGCGTAACCAACATCACTTTTTCTTTTTGCTTCAACTGCATAATGTCCGTTGAATCAATAAGATTTTTTTCCTCGAAGCTGGTGTTAATGCTCGATTTCGCTACGCTACTATTCCAACTATTTTTCTGATGCAAAAACTTTCCACCCCATTCAACAATCATTTTTTGTGTTTTGGGAGACGTTGCATCTAATATCATAATGTAGGGACAGTTAGATATTAAATCCATCGTCTGACTCTCGCTATAGGCACTCATTAACGCTTCCACCGATTGAATAATCAGATATAAAGTCACCCTTCGACTCCTCAGCGTTTTTGCGCCGTCCAAAAGCCTCTCAATTTTACCTGCAGACAAAATTCGTGGCAGCTCGTCAATTATAAATAACACTGGTTTTGCGTTCTCTGGTCGTTGTTCCATTTCATAAAATGTCTGATTCAACACCAACTGCAAAAAATCATAATAGGCAGTAAGCTTATGCTCACGAATTGCCAAATAAATGCTATAGCCTGTATTCAACATGGCTGGTGTCACTTTGTTTGGATTATCACGCAATGCATACCGTACATCCATATCGTTTGCAAACAACGCCAAATGATTATTCATTTCTGTGACTATTCCGCCCAATGTTTCTTCAGCCAAATCTGCAAACTGTATCATATATTTCCGTTCAGTTGACGTCGCTGCCGCATTTTCCATAATTTCTTTCACGGAATCTTTTATTGTTTTGCTTAAAATCACATCGACAAGCTCTATAAAACTTTTGTAGCCAGCTTTGTAATAGTAGATTAATAACCCACAAAGTAGATTTCGTGCAGATGTTTTCCAAAACGGATCTTTTACATCGGCAGACAACGATATCAGAGATTCCGAAATCAGCCGCATAGTCTCATAAATCTTAGTTTCCGTGCTTGTCCCATTCAATAAATAAAGTGGATCATATCCAGCACTATAACGATCAGAAGGATTCACTACTAATACCTTAGAATCCGTTCTTTTCGTTGCCTTATAGCTTAATTCTCCCTTTATATCAACTGCAAATTTCGCAATTTCAGGAGTTGCCAAGAGCGTTGGAATGACTCCCGCACTGCTTTTTCCGCTTCCTGATCCGCCAATGACCAGCACATGACCATCTTCTTCAATAGGTTTCCTCACATACATTTTCTCCTGCTTGCCAAACATAATTCCCTCCGGTTTTTTCGCACGCAGTTGTTGTCTCACCATTTTTTCTTGTGCCAAATTTTTTTCTTTCAGCAACAAATCTGGAGAAGGCCTGCAACGCATTTGTGTTATGACCCAAAGATACGCAAGTGCCGCTGCTCCAAATGTATAAAGTAATGTTGACTTCCGCTGTAACAATTCCGGCCATTCTTTCCAAATAAACGCAAGCATCACGAACCATACGAGAGGGATGGTCCAGACCATAGAAGCTACAATACACTTTAAATACTTCTTTTTCACCTGTATCCCCTTTCACTTTTTATATATGTAATGCTTCTATATATAGTATGGCGGATTATAACAGAATAAATTTATGCTAGAAAATGCAGCCAATTTTTATTCTCCATACTACTAATAGATGTTGATTTGTATTATTCACGAATCATCATACTTTTAATTAATAAAGGAGAAAAAAGCAATGCGACTAAAAGCTGCACAGACAACAGAATTAAAAACCGATACGCTCGCACTACTGGACAAGATTTCCTTGTACAATTTTACAATCGAATCGGTCGATGACATGGAATCCTTGCAGGAGCTCGGTATCATCACAGTAAAAGAAAAGCAACCCCACTATGTTGTGCTCAAATCTGGAGAATACTTTAGTACTCTTCACATCGAAAAAACAAAGTATTTCGATGATTTCTTTTTTGGCATAGGAAAGCATGGCATTTACGCGTCTATGGAAATGTCAGTTCCTGATGACGGTTTCCATAATCTTAATTGCCTTTCCGCCGAGCAATACATACGGCGAATAGAATATGCTTTTTATTTCTTATGGAAAACCTATGGCATACTTGCGGGTTCTAACAACCTTAAATACCGCTCCATGGAAATTAATAAAACCATCATTTTGGATTGTGATTTCCAAACATATCACAGACCCATGGCCTTGATGATGTATTTACTTCCAGCCAGATTGCGATTAACCGAGGCGGATTTTTCAGAGCCAGACGTACACCCAGAAAAAGTAGACGATTATAATCGCTGCATTTCTACTTATACAAAATCATCTGGCAAAAAGGGCATTTCTGTAAAAATATATGATAAAAAAAATCAGTTGCAATCTTGCTTTGGAATTTTGACCACTCACAATTATTGCAGATGCGAAATCACCCTGAAATGCTCAACAAAAATAATAAAAGCCTTTGGCAGCAATGATGTTGATAAGATTACTGACCAAATTCTAAATTGTTATTTCAATGACTTTATTGATGACAACATTGTAAAACCATACGAAAAACATTGTCAGAAACGAGATATTGCTCTGCGCAAAATCTTAAAAGACCACTATGCACCAAGTAGCAAAACCTGGACACGGGATACTTTGGCTACCATTCGAGAAATGGAAATTAAAAACAGTGTGCCATTTATGCTTGAAATAAGCGAATTGATACTTCAAACCAACTGTCTAAAAATTGATAGCAAGCAAAGCCGTTGCAATCTAAAAGATCGATTTAAGAAATTATGCACTGAGCAAAATTCAATTTTCATTTGTAATGATGGTCAAAAATATCAAGAGCTTATTGAAAAATTGCAGCTATGAATTATTCATAACAATGGGTTCAACTTTAACAATGATTATTACCTGATAGATTAACTTTATTCGTTTTAGAAACAGGATAATAGAACCCAGTTATGGTACATCATTTTGCATTATCCATTAGCTTCACCCTTTATTCAGTTACTCGAAAAATATATTTATATAAGGAGACTTATTTTATGAAAAAACAGATTAACCGCGCTACCAACAATACCCCTGTCATTGATCGTAACAGTTTACGAAAGCAATTAATTGATGCTGCAACTGATTTATTCCGAAAAAGTTGGAGCTCTTACAATGATTTAAATCTTTACATTGATCCTGATACTTGCGAATTTTATGAGACAGACGATAATTCCACTCCCTACTCTGCATGGACTGGTCATGACCTTTTTATCATCGGCTATGAGGGTGGCCCAGACAATTTCCTTACCGCTGGAATTTTTGAACCTATGATTGATACAATGAAAGACTGGCTTAGTGAAGCTGATCTTGCAGAAATTAAAGCTTATCAGAAAGAAAATGATTGCTATCTCTCAGCATATGAAGATCTTTTTCCTGAACTTTATCAAGAAGTGTTGAAAGAATTCCAAGATGAAGCCTTAGAGTTAGAGCAAGAAAACATTGAAGAAAATGTAGATAGAGCACTGAACATTTTTTATCCCGCAACAAAATGGCAAGTCTAATTTTTCATCGCCTGCAAATTACTAGACATCCTAAGTCCTATTTTTTATGGCGAAATACTGGATAAACTAGATGATCAAGATGAATAATTATATAATTAATATTGTACAGAAAGAATGCCCTTTACAATAAATATTGCAAAGGGCATTTTTATTAATCAGTTCTATTTAATCTCGATGATCCACTCAGTCGGTGTTTGAGATGCCTTGTCATTTTTGACATTCGGACCGGCACTCAGATAAATGGATTTACCGTAATCGGTTTTCATCTGACCGGAACCCCACTTGGCCATATCAATATAGCTAAAGTTGATACCGTCTCCAGAAGTTGGATAAGCAACAGCTTTTGCCTTGGTGAATCCGGTTTCAGGATCCTTATATTCAACTACATTACCGTTTTCATCAAATACTAAATCGTTATGCGCCCCACCCTCTGCTGGCTCTGCAGCTTTCCGTACCGCATCAAACAGCTCCTGGCCTGCGTGGTCACCACAGATTGCCTTAATAAGAAGCTCGTTCTGTTCGGATTTATAGTTCCAGTAAGCCTCAGGAGAATCATTCCAGCTATTGCCAAGCCAGAGCGTTACATACGGATTACCATTCTGACCATCATGAATAATATGACCAGATCTATTTGGCCAGTTTAAAAGAATGCTATTATCATAAGATACGAAGCTCACCTCATCGGTATCCGCATTCCACTTCTCCGCGAGCATTCCCTCAAGATAGCTCCGCATAGCCAGCCACCGCGCATCGTCGTCTTTCCCCGCATACAGCGCATCAGTGCCAACCTGGAGCGAACCGTAACCATTGTACTGCACTACCCCATCAACCGTCCAGCGGCCCTGTTCATCGACAGTGTATCCGTCCGGAGTCGTTCCGTTCGTGATCTTCTCACGCATGTTTTTATTGGTGAAATAATAGCAGTAACCGTCAATCCAGGCCCAACCAGGGATTTTGTTCTTGTGGCCGCTGCAGAAGCGGTATTCCTGATTTAATTCATAGCTGTATCCGGTACGAATCTCCGTAGAGTCCTGTCCATAATATTGTTGTAAATCGAGTGCGAAAGCTGGCATTGCAGCACTTGCTGCCATTACGCCTGCTACCAGTAAAGTAACGAGTCCTTTCTTTTTCATATCTCTTTTCCTCCTGAAATTTGTTTGTTTTTCTGTTGTGATTTTTTATTGGTGTTCTTTTGTATCGTTATTTCTTTTGTTTATGAGTGTATTATACCATATATGTATAAATGCAGATACATAATTCTGTCGAAATTTTAATGTAAGAGCAACGAAATCTTCTCTTATATCTATCTCATACTCATCTATAATTGTCTGATTAAATCTGTAATCATAACAGCTCATGTATATCCCTACAAAGGCATTGTACCAAATCTTTGGGAATATTCAAGCTATATCCTTCATTTTACAATATATCCAGAGGGGAAACGCATGATAACATTTAAACCATTATGGATAACTCTAAAAAAGAAGAATATCTCAACATACGATTTAATTCATCATTACGGCATGAGCCGTGGAATGCTGGATAATCTTAAGCATGATCGTAGTATAACGCTACATACATTAAACGATTTATGTAATACCTTTGAATGTGACATTTCCGATATCATCGAATATAGTAAGGACGAAAAAGAGCTCTAAGGGAGTTCTTTTTTTATGCTAGAAAATACTGCATATCTTTGATTTTCCATATTTTCACCAGAAATGCTTCTTAGAAAAAGTCATTTCCACACAATACGAAGTATGAAAGGTGACTATCTTGCAAAACTCATCCGATATCAACACTCTAAAAAGAATCAATTTCCAAATTTTCAATTTACTTTCCAGTGATCCACCAGCTTTTTCTGAAATCACTACACTTGCCACACAGCAAATCTTGCACCGTCTGTGCCCCGATGGTATAATTACTTCATCGGCATGCGCAGAAATTATGAAATTTACAGAAAAAGAAGAAAAAGTTAAAAGCAAATGCGATCTGTCAAAAATAAAGGTACGTCCTGACGATGGCCGCCCTTATATTATCATTCAAAGAAAAACCATTAGTAGCACTAGCTATACAGGGTTAATTGATAAACTCTACGATCTTTATTTTGGCATAAATACGGTTACACTCCAGGACTTTTTCGAAGTCTGGATGCAATGGCGCAAGGATGAAAGCAGCGTGTCCGCAAAAACTGTAAAAGAAAATCGTTTCCTTTGGAATCGTCTGCTCAGAGACAGTGAACTGTCCAAACGCGTCCTTCGGGAACTCACTGTACAGGATTACATATCGTTTTTTCGTGTTCTCACTAAAACAAGATCTCTCACCCGTAAATGCTTCAATGATTTAAAAAGCATTTTAAATGGAATGATGTATTTGGCCGTTGAGAGGGGCATTCTTGAGCATAATTGCCTTAGAGATATAAATTATAAGCAATTTGCTTACAAGGCCGAGAATACGGAAATAACGCCTTATACAGAGGCCGAACGAACTGCTATCATTTATCATCTGCAGTCACGAACAGATCGGTATTCTCTTGCTATTCTTTTAGACTTTCATTTGGTTCTCCGTATTGGAGAATTAAAAGGATTAAAGTGGAGTGATATCTCCGGAGATACAATTCGGATATGCCGCTTTATCAATGATAAAAATGAAGTTGTAGAAGATATTAAGGGTCATACAAGCCAAGGTATCCGCTCTATGCCATTGACACCAACTGCAAAAATTATCCTTGCTCGTATACAGGAATTTTGTCCAAGTGATAGTGACTTTATTTTTACTGAAAAGGGACAGCCACTAACTACTGTTACCTTCAACCGACATCTAAAAGCCTGCTGCGAGGAATTAGGCATCGAATACCGTTCCTCTCATAAACTTCGATTTTCTACGGCTTCTATCATGTATAAAAATGGCGTAGAAGATACGGAATTGCAAAAATTGTTGGGACATACCTCACTGACCATGACAAGACATTATCTCCGCAATGTAACATCGGATGAAGAGACCGCAAACAAGATGAGTATCATCCTCGGATAGCACATTTCCATCAGAAAAAAGTTACGCAAACAAACGCAAACACTTTTTAGAATAAGCAAAAACCCCGGAAGCCTTGATTTTTCTAGGTTTCCGAGGTTTTCAGAGAGAGGCGACAACCAGATTTGAACTGGTGATCAGGGTGTTGCAGACCCACGCCT
>OKRR01000773.1_pt1 | contig 33997 bp, 33 predicted proteins | sample 1601211 | NCBI WGS metagenome assembly OKRR01 (sample SAMEA3541525, study PRJEB24748) | human gut metagenome | biome: human gut; feature: human-associated habitat; material: faeces | place: China | collected 2012
AAATCAAGGCTTTGAATGACTTTGATTGACATAGAATGCAAGCTGTTTTCTGTACTAGGATGAACTCCTAAGCACTAGTTGAGGGTTCGATTCCCCCTGGGAACGTGCATTTTTTGCAGCAATGATCGTAAAAGCTCATTGCTGCTTTTTCTTTTTTCCGGTGCTCGTGAGCACCGAGAGAACACTTAAACGCAAATATCGAGCACCGAAATTTCTTAACGGGCACCAATGCAATAATTCAATCCTGGCACCGAACGGAGATAACTACAGCGTAGGATAAGGATTGGGGTGTCAATGAATGTAAATATGGTTTTCTTTGATTATAAGGCTTATGGCAGGGACATGACCATTAACGAAACAGGACAGCTTACAGATTATGGATATGTGAGAGATACATGTAGAAGATATGACTAATAAGAAATACAGCAAGGCCTTGAAACGAGTTGAAGATACTATCTCAGCTGGTTTTTTGATGGAGAAAATTGAAGCTGAGCGTAATGACTGAAACAAAAGTGCATTTGTTTGGCCTGAAAATGAAAGCAAGGAAACCTGCCGGGTAAAACTGGAGATTGGTTCCAGTGTAAGACCGGATCCTTTTTCAAAGAGAAGCATGAAAACTTATATTCAGGAATATGCCGGTTATCGTGAAGTGCTTTCCACAATTCACGAAGGCTATGTCTAACTCGTTTTAACACAAAAGAAGGACCAAGGGCTCTTATAAACCATTGGTCCTTCTTTTTTCTGAGTTATGCTTTTTTTCACAGCCCCCTGGATTTACTTCGGGAACATCTTCCCAGACTAATGGCGGTCCGCCAGTGCGCGTATCTTCCCGATTCCCGGAAGATACCGGTTCACGAAAGAGATCATAGGTCCGACCAGTACGGCAGAGATGATGGTTCCCAGTCCGATTCCGTTTAATTTGTGGAAGAAGAGGAAAGACAGGAGCGTGGCCATGATGATCAGGGTCACATCGAACCGGATCTTGACTTTGCCGAATTCCATGCCGGATACCCTGGCCATGGCGTGGACGATTCCTTCGCCCGGAACTTTAATGACATCCGGAGCAACTTCAATGCTGATGCCTACGGCGAGGATCGCGCAGCCAACAAGCAGGCTTAAGCTGCGCAGCGGAATGGTCTGTGGGTTCAGGCCGGTTAAGAGCGTCATGCTGACATCGATAAAGAAACTGAACAGGATATTGGCTCCAATCTGCAGAAACTGGATCGGGTGAAAATCCTTTTTCAGGATCAGAAGCTGAATGAGGATGAACAGCATGTTAAATATAAATGTGGTCTGTCCAAAAGACAGATTTGTAAATTTCAGGCTCAGCACATAAGGAATGCTGGAGATCTGGGACGTACCAAGAGCGCTTTTGGTAATGAATGCGACGCCAAAAGAGTTAATGATGAGTCCCAGGATAAAGAAAAAGTAGCGTTTGATCAGTGTTGACATCTAAAACCCCTCCATATCTTTTGTTATGCAGTTTCTCCGAATAGTTTCCTCAGTTTTTTCATACAATGGAAGAATGCCGGAAGCAGGAAGGCATCCGCAAAGATCCATGCGAGCGGACTCGCAAAGCACGCCGGAAGAAATCCGAATACCGGAACCAGACAGAACCCCACCAGGGATCTTGCTGCCATCTCGCAGACTCCGGCCAGGATCGCAAAGGTGGAAAAGCCCATTCCCTGAATGGTGAAGCGGACGACATTAACGAAGGTTAACGGGATATAGAACATGCTGTTTCCGATCAGGAACATGGCTACCCGGCCAATGATCTCTGTCTGGTCTGCGTCCATAAAGAGAAGCGCAATGTATTTGCCGCCGAAGAACAGGATCACAAAGGCGATCAGGGAATATGCAATACCGATCATGCTTGCTGCTTTTAATCCGTCCCGGATACGGTCTAATTTTTTTGCGCCGACATTCTGGCCGGCATAGGTTGCCATGGTGCCGCCAAGTGCGTCAAAGGGGCAGCAGAAGAACATGCTGACCTTGCTTCCGGTTGAGACAGCTGCCACGGCCATGGAGCCAAGCGAGTTTACCGCAGTCTGCAGTACAACGCTTCCGATCGCGGTGATGGAATACTGGAGTCCCATGGGGATTCCCATGCCACAGAGGGTCCGGAGCATTCTTCCGTCCGGTTTCCATTCGTCCTGTTTCATATGAAGAATCGGATAATGGCGGATCATGTAGATCAGACAGAGCACCGCAGAGATTCCCTGGGAGATGACGGTGGCCAGTGCCGGGCCGCTGACTCCCATGCCCAGTACCAGAATGGTGAAGAAATCCAGCGCAATGTTCATGAGGGAAGACAGCAAAAGAAAATAGACTGGAGTTTTGCTGTCGCCCAGGCTTCGGATGATACCTGCAAGTATATTATAAAAATATGTAACAGGAATTCCAAGGAAAATGATAAAAATATAATCATAAGCCCTCTGGATGATATCCTCCGGCGTGTTCATCCACTGTAAAATATCCATGCAGAGGAAGCCGACGATGGTGGTCATAACTGCTGCGAATACTGCGGACAGCCATCCGGCGTTTGCTACGAACTTGCGCATTCCCACATAGTCTCCGGCTCCAAATTTCTGCGCGACCGGAATGGCAAAGCCGCTGCATGCGCCGGTGCAGAAGCCGATGATCATAAAGTTGATGGAGCCTGTTGAGCCAACCGCTGCCAGGGCAGATACCCCCAGGCATTTGCCGACGATGATGGTATCCACCATGTTGTAAAACTGCTGAAATAGAAATCCAAACAGCATCGGGATCGCAAAGCTTAAAATCAGCTTCATCGGAGATCCAACGGTCAGATCTTTTATCTCATTTTTTTGCATAAGAGTCTCCTTGTATGTATCATTTTGGAATAATTATGTAATTGCTGATGAAACCTGATGTATTATAAAACAGACCGGCAAAAATGTACATACGATAAAATACCGAAAATAAGATTGCATTTATGGAAAGGAAACAGCTATAATAACTACATCATGACGAGAATAGAAAGTGTGATTTTATGTTTTTTATGATGGGAATTACGGACGGAAGAAAACAGCTTGATTTTACGCAGACGGTCATCTGCGGTCTGTGCGGAAAGTATGGGCGGTATCAGGTCTTTATGACATATACGGTACTATCGCTGTTTTTTATTCCATGCTTCAAATGGAACCGGCATTATTATGTGCAGATGAGCTGCTGCAATACCTTATATGAGCTGGATCCGGAAATTGGAAAGGCGATCGCGCGCGGAGACCAGGTTGAGATTTTGCCGCAGCATCTGACTCTGGTGAATCAGGGAAGCCGTGGTCATGCTTATCGGCGCTGCAGCCACTGCGGATATGAGACAGCAGAGGATTTTGAATTTTGTCCGAAGTGCGGCAACCGGTTTTAGTATGATGGGCAGATGAAAGAGGTTGTTGATTTTATGAAAAAAGATAAGAATACAGGCAGTCAGCTGGAGCTTACCAGTCTGATGACGGAATACAAAAACCAGTTTGACCGCAGCAATAAGCTGGATAACAAGGTCTATATTACCATTACGTTCTGTGGTTTTCTGTTTGTGTTTATCATTGGCCTGTTTAATGGGATTTCCCAGCTTGTGAAACCACAGGACAGGCTGCAGCTTTTTGTGTCAGTGCTGTATATTTTAAGCTGCATTGCGGTCATGGGCGCTTACGCTTACGTGCTGGTATTCTTCATGCGGCTTCTGCGGCCGGAGCAGATTGCCCGGATGGATCCGGAAATCATGCAGAAAGAGCATCTGGAGGAGATGGAGGAAGAAACAGCAAGACAGCGTCTCATTGCACTGTACCGGGAAACCGTGAACGGAAATCTGGTGAAGCTGCACCATCGGTGTGATGAGTTTGTAAAGGGACTAAAATTCATTGTGCCGACGGTGCTGCTGGCTTTTGTATGCTATGCCCTGCAGATCATTCTGCAAATCGCGTGGTAGAGAGATAATCAATATCGCAGTGCTGAGTTTTTCACATCTGTGATCAGCATATGACAAGAATTTGAATATAAAAAATCCCCTTCATTCCTAGAGACTGTCCCATTGGAATGAGGGGGTTTTTGGTGTCAGAAAGTCATTCAGACCTGAACTGCCAGATTTTTCAGCCATTTTTTCTGGCGATAACGCAGGTAACCGAGAATGGCCTTATAAATTTCTTCGGTCAGAACCAGGGCATATACGCCGTAGATCGGCAGATTCCACAGGAATGCACCTAAAAATGCAAGCGGAACGCCGAGAAACCATACGCCGCTGGTATCTAAAAACAGACACATCTTTGTATCACCGCCGCTTCTGAGCACACCCACAACGTTGACATAGTTAAACATTTTCGCAGGCATGTAGAGCGCAAAGACCAGCAGGCACCGGTTTACATCCTGAGAAACCTGTGGCGTGATATTGTAGATTCCGATGATCTTCCAGCGGCCTAAGACCAGCAGGATATCAGCTGCCACAGTGACCAGAAACTGCAGGATAAAAAACTGAGTGGCATATTTTTCAGCCTGTTTTATGTGTCCGGCGCCCAGTTCATGTCCAAGAATTACGGCTGTCGCAGCGCTCAGGCCCTGAAAGAGGACAACTGCAATATCCTGTATGGTAGTGGCTATGGTAATGGCAGCAACTGCGTCATCACCCATACGTCCGTAGGCCAGAGAGTACATGGTCGTTCCCAGTCCCCACATAAATTCGTTGGCAATGACCGGGGCAGAGGTCTCCACAAAACGGAAGACAAAGGATTTGGACCAGCCAAACATGCCCCTTGGACCGCAGGCTAAAGCAAGCTTCTTTCCATATACATAACCAAGAACCAGAATCAGTTCAATGCATCTTGCGATCAGAGTTGCGCAGGCCGCACCGGCAACACCCATAGCCGGGGCTCCGAGTTTTCCAAAGATCAGCACATAGTTTAAGCAGATATTAAGACCGATGGCAATGCAGCTGCAGATCAGCGGAAACATGACGATATTGGTGGCACGAAGCATTGCCACATATACATTGGTAAGAGCAAGGAATGGATAGGCAATGGCTGCGATCCGCAGATATTGTGCTCCCAGTGCGATGCTGCTTTCGCTGGTTGTAAAAATCCTCATGACCATTTTCGGATTGATCAGGCTCGGAATTACAAAAAACAGAGCACCGGTCAGTGCCAGCAGTATAGAAAGCCCGAGGACTTTCCGGATATGTTTGACATCACCGTTCCCCCAGAATTGGGCAGCTAAAATACCGCCGCCGCTGACAATTCCGAATACCAGCAGAGAAAATACGAAAAATACCTTGTTTGCGAGACCGACAGCTGCGATCGCTGTAGATCCCAAGCCTCCGATCATCAGGGTGTCCACCATATTTACAATGGTGTTTAACATTCCCTGCAATGCTACAGGGCATGCAATCATAAGTGCTTTTTTCAGGAAAGGCCCATCCTGCAGCATTTCCCTTGTTTTGTTGAATAATCCTCCCATGTTCTTCTCCGTTTGTTCTTATTTAAATTCCGGCTGAGTTCCATCTTCTGTTTTTGCTTTTGGGGTATAAAAAAAGCAGCTAGACATTTAGCCTAACTGCCGGTAGGTACTCACCCACTGGGATTATACTGAAAAGAGGAGCGTTTGTCAACAAACACTTACAGAGCCCGGAGCTTGCGGAGCAATTCCGCAGGCATTCGTTTTAGTGAGTTTTGGGTATAAAGCAGAAAAAATTCCTTTTCGGACGGCAGTGTCAGCATCCGGTAATCCGGGTTCTTACATCCGCGGCACCAGGCATGGGTGAGATATACCCCTTCATCCTGTGCAGCCAGGTCCAGAATTGTGGATAAATTGGCTGCAAAACGGATTTTTGGTGCAAAACCGAAGATATGGAAATATCGGTAAAGGTTCCGGTTGCTATGCAGTGCGGCATCGGCTTCGGAAAAGAGAAAGGTGTCGTTTCGGAAGTCGGAAATGCCGGCAGCTTCGGGGTGGGAAGCTGCGTAGAGAAGAACTTGGGGAACTTCGGCAAATGGGAGCACGGACTGCGGCTGGAAAGAGACAGCTTGTGAGCTGGAATCGCCGGAAAATCTCCTGGCTGTTGTATCCGGTGGAGTGCCGGTCAGAATCAGGTCGGCTTTTCCATCGGTCAGCAGATTGGCCAGTTCCGCTTCCGGGTAACAGGAAAATTCCAGCCGGACCGGTGTTTCTAGGGCGGCAGCTGCAGACTGGATCTTATCACGAAAATACGCTGGATCTACATCCTCCGGATACGCAATCCGGATGGTAGGTTTTCCGTCTTTTTTCTGTTCTTCCAGCTTGTTTTTCAGGAGATCGAGCTGAAAGCGGCACTGCTGAAAGTAGGCATAATAAGCCTGTCCTGCCTCAGTCAGAGAGAGCGTACGGCCGGAGCGTGCGAAGAGGCTGCAGCCAAGCTCTGCCTCCAGCTGGCGAATCTGCTTGCTGATGGCGGGCTGGCTGACAGAAAGAGCCTGAGCAGCCTCCGTAAAGCTGCCGTATTTAACAATGGTGAGAAAATACTGTATTTCCAGACTGTTCATAAAGTCCTCCGGGTTAATTTTACTGACTCAGACAGATTCTATATAGCTTCGGATCATTTCTTCCGACCCACTTACGGTTCCCTGGATCATCTCCGGCTTGCCGCCGCCTTTTCCGCCCAGAGCCTCGTGGAAGGTCTTTGAAAATGCCTTTAAATCTATGGATTCACTGCCGAGAATGTAACGGTATCCATCGGTATCATTTCCCAGGAAGATTCCGCAGATGCCATGGCATCTGCCTTTTCCCTCGTCCACGAAGCGGCGGGCCACGTTCTTATCCACATCTTCTTCAAAAACAAAATAGTTTTCCACATCATCCGGCAGGTTATCCAGAATCTGCTCCATGGCCCGGGTCTGGGAGCGGACCAGTTTGTCTTTCCACATATGGGCTTCCTCCTGAAGACGGTGTACGGCCTGGGCGCTTTCCTCCGGCTTGGCGGAGAGCAGGCGGGAGATTTCACGTACATTGTCTTCTTTCATGCGGTAGTCCTTCAGGGCGCGGAAGCCGCATACCATGGTCACGCGGGTACCGCCTTTGTATTTCACGGCATCGATCAGGCGGATGATGCCTACCTCGCCGGTCAGCTTTACGTGCGGTGCACAGCAGGCGCAGACATCGTATCCGGGAATTTCCACGATACGCACCTGGCCGGTCAGTTCTTTTTTGCTGCGGTAGTCCAGCTGATCCAGTTCTTCCTTGGACGGGTAGGAGACCACGATCGGAAGATTTCTGACAACTGCTTCGTTGGCTTCATATTCTACCTGCTGAAGCTGCTCAGGTGTGAAGGTGCCGTTAAAATCCATGGTCACCAGTTCCTGCCCCAGATGAAAGCCTACATTGTCATATCCGAAGGTGCGGTGTACGATACCGGAAACGATGTGCTCTCCCGTGTGCTGCTGCATTTTGGAGAAACGCTCCTTATAGTTGATGGTACCGTCCACCTCTGTGCCCGGCGGAAGTTCTGCGTCGGTGTAATGGATGATGATATCGTCCCTCTCCTGCACATCCAGCACGTTTACGCCGCCCAGGCTTCCGGTATCAGCGTACTGGCCGCCGCCCTCCGGAAAGAATACGGTCTGGTTCAGAACTACCTCATAGCATTGTTTTTTCTCATTCCATGTACAGGACAGGACCGTTGCGTGACAGTTGTCCTGATGGCTGTCTTCATAATATAATTTCTTTGTCATTTTCTACTCCTTCGTTTTCAATACAAACTGGTTTTTCCAGAAATCCAGCAGCCCCTCTTTTTTCATTTTTCCAAGCTCCGCTGACAGTGCGCTTCGGTCTACTTCCAGATAGTCTGCCAGCTGCTGCCGGTTAAAGGGGATAGAAAAGCTCCGGCTCCCCTGTCTGGCCGCCTGGGCTGAAAAGAAGGAGATCAGCCGTCCGCGGATGGATTTTGGCGATGTGTGCATGATTCGCTCGGAAAGACCGAGGTTTTTGCGGGCCGATGCCAGCAGCAGGTTCCGGATCAGCATGCTGTGGTGGGTACAGGTGTTCCGGCAGGTAGTCAGCACCCGCCCGATATCCAGAAACAGAATGTTAGTATCCTCGTCTGCCACCACATTTACCATAAGCGGTTCCCAGGGGACACAGGCGTAGGTTTCCGCGAAAATCTGTCCCGGACCGGCATGGCCGAAAATGCTGCGGTTTCCCAGCAGGTCATCCCGCTCAATGGTCACGCCGCCTGACAGCACAAGCCCCAGATCCTTTACCAGATCTCCCATATATAAAACAATCTCGCCCTTGCGGTAATGCCTTTCCCTTGCGTAAAAGCACTTCATCATTTCTTTTACCTGTTCTGGTTCACTGCCCTGAAACAGCGCTGTCCGGGAGAGAAACTGATAATCCATAGCTCTGCCTTTCTTAAAACGTTGTCAAAACAACATATTTATCAAAGTCATTATAGTATAATCTGCCTGTACAATCAAGAAACAACAAAAAGAACATTCACATATTTCGTTTTTATCAGGAGGAAGAGTTTTATGGTTCGAAGAGTGATTCATATTGATCAGGAGAAATGCAACGGCTGCGGCATCTGCGCCAATGCCTGCCACGAGGGAGCTATCGGTATTGTGGATGGAAAAGCGCAGCTTCTGCGGGATGATTACTGCGACGGACTGGGCGATTGTCTGCCGACCTGCCCGACCGGAGCCATCACCTTTGTGGAGCGTGAGGCTGCGGCTTATGATGAGGAGGCTGTAAGGGCGCATATGGAGCGCAGAAAGCAGGAGCAGGCCGCAGGTCACGGCAACGCTCATCAGGCAGAGGCCGCTCCGGCCTTCACCGGCTGTCCGGGAAGCCGTGCCCGCCAGATCGTTCATGAAGGAGAGACTGACGCAGTACAGAACGAGACGCCGGCAGCTCCGTTCCACCTACAATCTCAGCTCACGAACTGGCCGGTACAGATCAAGCTGGCTCCAGTCCGCGCGCCGTACTTTAACAATGCACGCCTGCTCATTGCCGCAGACTGTACCGCTTACGCTTACGCAAACTTCCATCAGGAATTTCTGAAGGGCAAGGTGGCCCTGATCGGCTGCCCGAAGCTGGACGATGTGGATTACAGCGAAAAGCTTACCGAGATTATTAAGAGCAACGAGATCCAGAGTGTGACCATCGTCCGCATGGAGGTTCCGTGCTGCGGCGGACTGCAGAACGCTGCCATTCGTGCGCTCCAGAACAGTGGAAAATTCATTCCGTGGCAGGTTGTGACCATCTCGGTTGACGGAAAGATTCTGGATCAGGCGTTCTAACGAAACTTTTTGCTCAGTCCGGCTGGCGGCTTCTTCTTGCAAACTGTCTGGCACGATGATAGAATGGATGCAGGTGCCGCGGGGATGCGGTACCTGCAAATGACTGCCTGTACAATCCGGGAGCAGTGCAGCTGTTCAGTCCCGTTACAGCTACGGAGCAGTCGTATATCAGTAACAGACAAACGGAGGAAAAAACTATGAGATTACGCCATATCCGGGGCGCAGAGGAAGCCATTGAGACCAGTCCTTTCGTCATTCAGGAGCCGAAAGAGCACCGCGGTCATTTCTGCGAGCTGTTTGGCAATACAAACCCGATCCAGATTGAGGTCGGAATGGGAAAGGGAAAGTTCATTATGGAGCTGGCCCTGAAACATCCGGAGACGAATTTCATCGGCATTGAGCGTTACTCCAGCGTGCTGCTGCGGGCACTTCAGAAGCGGGAAGAGCTTGAAATCCCCAATATATATTTCATGTGTGTGGATGCGAAGGAGCTGGGAGAGATCTTTGCACCAGGTGAGGTAGAGAAGATCTACTTAAATTTCTCAGATCCGTGGCCGAAGGACCGTCATGCAAAGCGCCGTCTGACCTCGCCGGATTTTATGAAGGTGTATGATCAGGTACTGGCAAAAGACGGCCGTGTGGAATTTAAGACGGATAATCAGGATCTGTTTACCTACTCTCTGGAGGCTATTCCGGAGGCGGGGTGGACAATCGAAGCCAGCACCCGTGACCTGCATCACAGTGATATGGCTGAGGGCAATGTCATGACTGAGTATGAAACCAAGTTTTCTGCTATGGGCAATCCGATCTGCAAGCTGGTTGCGAGCCGTTAGGTCCGCTTCCGTTGAGTAGAACAGGTGTATCTGCATATACTAGCCGTAAGGAATCAAAACGGTGATGTATATGATGCTGAAAGAAAAAATTGTCCGGTGCCTGCGCTGTGCTACCTGTGACAAGGAGGCCTTAAACCGACGGCTGTTGAAGTGGCACAAGTGTTTTAAGGAAGTGGAAAAGGAGCTGAACCGCTGCAAGAAGTAAAGGAGATCATAACTATGGAAAAGAAATTTACATCTGAGAATTTTGAAGCTGAAGTATTAAAATCCGAAAAGCCGGTACTGGTAGATTTCTACGCAGACTGGTGCGGTCCGTGCAAGATGATGGCTCCGGCTGTTGAGGCGCTGGCAAATGAGCAGGACGAAGTGACCGTTGGAAAGCTGAATGTAGACTTTGCACCGGAGCTTGCCCGCGCATACAAGGTTATGTCTATTCCGACCCTGATTCTGTTTAAGAACGGAGAAGCAGTGGAAAAACGGATCGGTGTTCAGAGTAAGGCAGAGCTGGAAGCACTGATCAGGTAGCAGCTGAAATTCACGCAAAACCGCATAAAATAAGGCTTTGCGGCCCATCAAAAGTCAATCAAAAAAAATTTCAAAAAAAATCAAAAAAAGTGTTGACTTTTGATGGGACATAGGATAGAATAATGAACGTGCCGCTGATACAGCAACACAAAAGCGGAACGGAAATAATTAAATAAGCGCCTTTAGCTCAGTTGGTAGAGCAGTAGACTCTTAATCTATTTGTCCAGGGTTCGAGTCCCTGAAGGCGCACTATAAAAGCACTGATTTTGCAGACGGAGAGCTGTGGGGTCGGTGTTTTTTGCTATATAAATCTTTGCGCCATGTAAATTCCAGAAAGGATCTTTTGCTTATGAAGCTTCTGCACAACGTTCTGGGCATCCTGTGCGGCTTCGCACTGATGATCATTCTGCTCATCACTTCCATCGAAGCTGTAACCTATTGGACACCCGGTTACTATGAAAAAGAATATGCGAAATACGGTGTTTTAAATGATGTTCATATGGAAATGGATGACCTGCTTGATGTGACCGACGAGATGATGGCATATCTGCGGGGCAGCCGGGAAGACCTTCATGTACCGACAATTGTGGATGGACAGCCGAGAGAATTCTTCAATGACCGGGAAATAGCCCATATGGAAGATGTGCGTGGACTGTTTTTGGGCGGACTTGCTCTGCGCCGGATCAGCCTTGGACTGATCGTGGCCTGTGTGATCTTGCTTCTGCTTCTGAAAGCAGATATCCGACGCGTGCTGCCGAAGATGATCTGCATCGGATCCGCTTTGTTTTTTGCGGTGCTGGCAGTGCTGGCGGGCATTATTTCCACGGATTTCAATCAATATTTTATCATGTTCCATCATATCTTCTTTAACAACGACTTATGGATGCTGAATCCGGACACGGATCTTCTGATCAACATTGTTCCGGAGCCGTTTTTTATGGATACGGCTGCGCGTATTGCCATGACCTACGGTGTATCGGTTCTCACAGTATTTGCAATTTGTTTCATTATCCTGTATTATTATAGAAAAAAACAGGAGAAACAGATATGAAACGAATTCTGAGCCTGCTTTTGTGTATGATACTGATCACAGGCATGCAGGTCACACCGGCATTTGCGGCACTGGAATGGCCGTCTAATGTGTCGGTGGAGGCAGAAGGTGCCGTTTTGATGGATGCCCGTTCCGGCGCTGTGATTTACGGGAAGAATCTGCATGCGGTTTACTATCCGGCAAGCATCACCAAGATCCTGACGGCGCTGATCGTCATTGAACACTGCAATCTGGATGATGTGGTGACCTTTTCCCACGATGCCATTTACAGCGTAGAGCAGGGAAGCAGCAGCGCAGGTATGGATGTAGGGGATCAAATGACGGTCCGGGATTGCCTGTATGCGATGCTGTTAAAATCTGCAAATGAGGTGGCCAATGCATTGGCTGAGCACACGGCAGGATCCATTCAGAACTTTGCGGTGCTGATGAATGCCAAGGCCAGGGAGCTTGGGTGTCAGGAGAGTCATTTTAACAATCCCAGCGGCCTGAATGATCCGCAGCACTATACTTCCGCTTACGATATGGCTCTGATCGCTCAGGCAGCTTTTCAGAATGAGACCTTTGTCACCATTGATTCCAGCCTCTACTATGATCTGCCGCCAACACGGCACAACCCGGATGGCTTTCGGGTGTATCCGGGGCACCGGATGTTAAAGAAGAATACGTCCCAGTATTATGCGGGGGTGATTGGCGGAAAGACCGGTTATACCATGCTGGCAGGCAATACTCTGGTGACCTGTGCAGAGAAAAACGGCATGAAGCTGATCGCTGTGATCCTAAATGGCCATCAGACACATTATACCGATACGAAAGCACTTCTGGATTTTGGTTTTGCGAATTTTCAGTCTGTAAACATTGCAGATGCGGATAGTACCTATTCGTCGGTTTCCAATGACATGACCATAGCCGGACTTCCGGCAGCAGATCTTTCGGTACTGCATATGCAAAAGGACTGCTATGTGACCCTGCCGAAAACAGCGGACATCTCGGATGCCCAGTCTGCCATCAGCTACGAGCTGCCTGAGTCAGCACCGTCGGAGGCAGTGGCCCGTATTTTCTATCAGTACAATGATCGTCAGATTGGCGCAAGCTATCTGCTTCATAAAGTGGCAGACGAGGAAACAGCTGCGGCTGCTGCGAGAAGCGGCGCAGCTTTAAATGAATCCGGAGCTGATGCTTCTGTGCAGGGAGGCAGTACGGATTACGAAGCTGATGTTTCTCAGGCAGGAATCGAGGAAGAATCTTCGTTCAGTCAGGATCCTCTGGCTCTGGCTGAGACAGATCCGCTGGCTTCTTCCGGGAGTGAGGAAAAGAAGCCGGTTTCCGGAGCCCGCAGGCCGGGCATTCATTTAAACATCCCGCCTGCTTTCTGGATCATTGTGGGCGCTGCTGCGGTGGCGGCTATCATTGGTTCGGGACTTCTTACGGCGAAATACCGGATTGAGAAGAGGGAAGAGGAAGAACGTTCAGAACGGTATGAGCGGCGCAGACAGCGGCTGCAGGACATTGGTATGACAACGTCTGAGTTTGACATGATGCTTCAGCAGAAGCGTTCGGATTCGGCTTTGAAGCAGACAAACAAACGGAAACGGCCAAAGAGACATAAATCATTTTTAGATAATAAGAACTTCCATAATCATGAGTAATGTTTATGAAAGTCAGACAGCAAGCAGAGTGGTATTTGGCTATTAAGCCAGATACCGCTTTTTATTTATGGGAAAAGATTCTATGATTAAATAAAACACGGAAAGTGAGGGGAGCGGTATGGAAATTTTACAGTGCAGTCAAAGAAAAGAGAAAAACATAAGAATTGTTTGAATTGCATGACAAACAATATAAATGCACAAAAAATGTTAATATAATAACGATCAAATGGTTAAAATGCACAAAAAATATCACTGAAAATCATAAAGGTTGTCATATTGACTTTTGTCTTGAAATCATAGATAATATAGTCAACGAAATTAAAAATTTTTTATTTTTAATTTTAAATTTTAAATTTTTCATAGGATATTTGAAGTGCTAAACACCAAGAAAGAATATGAGGTAAGAACGTTGCTGAAAAGAAATTTGGATGAAGTAGTTTATGAAACAATTTGTGAAGGCTTTGTTGGAAACACCTATCTGGCAGGAAAGAGACTGGATCCGTCAGAACTTTCGGAACGGTATGAGGTCAGCAAGACACCGGTAATTCAGGCGCTGAAGCGAATGGCGAATGAAGGAATTCTGGAAATTACAAGTGGCGGCAAGTACATTGTTCCAGTGGCTTCGCAGAAACAGATACAGGATGTATGCCAGGCAAGACTTATTATTGAAGAGAACGCACTGGTAGTCTTAAGTGCCACAGCTACTCAGAAAGACATTGAAGAATTGGAAAATATTAATCGGGAGCTGATGAGCTATTATGAGGCAGGAAGCTTTGATAAATACTTTTTGAGTGATATGCATTTTCATAAAAAGATTGTGGAACTCGCAGGAAATGACTGTATGGCAGATCTGCACCGGATTTTAGTTAATCGCTATATGGTGGTTCGTCATACTACGGGATTGATTCTTGTCCACCGTGAAGAAGCATGTCAAGAACATTCCATCATGATAGAGGCGCTGAAAAAGCATGATGAGGCGGGAGCCCGAGTGGTAATGCGCAAACATATCATGGAGATGGAGGAGCGTTTAAATGAAAAAGTAATTAATGAAAAATAAATTTATCAAGAGGAGGACGTAAAAGATGGCAACAAAAGGAAAAGGCGTTATGCCGGCAGTCATGACATTCTGGAATGCAGATGAGACTTACAACGAGAAAGAGACTTTGCGCTATGTACAGTGGGTAATTGATTCTGGCGCTCACAGTATCTCTTGTGTAGGAAGCACCGGCGATAACATCTCCATGACAATGGATGAGCAGAAGATGATTATGAAGAGCATTATCGACTTTGTAGATCACCGTGTTCCGGTATATCCGGGAACAGGAAGATACTCCACCGCACAGACTATTGAGCTGAGCAAATATGCACAGGAATGTGGGGCCGAGGGCGTACTGGTTATCATGCCATATTATTTACAGCCTCATAAGAGAGCAGTTGTAAATCACTTTAGAAAACTGAGAGAAGCGATTGATATCGATATCATTCTTTACAACAACCCAAGATTCTGTGGATATGAGATGACCCCGTTGGAAATCAAGGAAATGGTTGACGAAGGCCTTATCGATGGCATCAAGGCAGCCCATGGTGATGCAAACCGCATCCATGAACTGAAATATTATTGCGGAGATAAGCTGACTGTTCTTTACGGACATGACTACGCTCCGATGGAAGGCTTCTTTGCAGGCGCAGATGGATGGCTCAGCGGAATGCCGGCAATTTTCCCGAAATTTGCCCGTACATTATTTGACATTTGTACCATTGAGAAGGATGTTGACAAGGCAAGAGCTTACTGGAACAAGATTCAGCCGTTCGTTGACTACTTCATTACTTACAGTACAAATGATCCGCACTGGCATGAAGTATTCAAGTACGTTCTGAAATGTCAGGGATTTGACGCAGGTTTGCCGCGTATGCCGTTAGGAGACGTGCTCCCTGAGGAAAAGAAGAAAATAGATGCACTTTTGGCAGATATGAAGGACATCCTTTAAGCTTTAGGGATTACATGTGGCAAAAGCGGGGTCCCAGGTGCTTTTGCAGCACTTGGGACCTCGCTTTTTATGCATATTTTTTAACAATATTGGGGGAACACAAAAACATAAAGGAGGAGCGAACGTGATAAAGAAACAATGGATGTCACTGGTTTCAGCAGTATTGGCAGTTTCATTACTGGCAGGATGTAGTGGTTCCGGGGCAGCAGCTAACACAACGGCAGCTGGTGACGCGGCACAGACAGCGGCAGAGAGCAGTCAGGCAGCAACTGAAGATTCGGATAAAATTCTGATCGGTGTATCTGCATCAATAACCGGTTCTGCACCGACAAATGGATTGCGTACTCAGCAGGGTGCTCAGATGGCTGTAGATGAGATCAATGCGGCAGGCGGAATTCTTGGCAAACAGGTAGAACTTTATGTAGCAGATGATGGTGGAACCCAGGATACGGGAATCAATGCTACCAACCTGATTGCAAGCCAGGGAGTGGTTGCACAGGTCGGTCCGACTCTTTCTGGTCTGGCACTGGCTGTTGAAGGCATTGTATCTGATGCAGGTTATCCGATGTTAGTAGGCGCTACCAGCCCGAAACTTGTAACCACCATCGACAATCAGTGGCTCTTCCGAGTGAGAGCTTCCGATACCATTCAGGCAAGACTTGCGGCTGTATACGCAACCGAGAAGCTAGACTGTAAGAAGGTTGGACTTTTTACAAACAGCAATGACTACGGAAGCGGAGCACGTACAGTTGCAGAAGCATATCTACAGGAAAAAGGAATTGATTATGTTTCTGAGCAGCATAACACTGGAGATACAGATATGACTAGCCAGGTGTTGAAGTTAAAAGATGCAGGTGTTGATGGTGTTATTGTATGGACGGATGATGCTGAGACAGCTCTGGCAGCCCGTCAGTTTTATGATTTAGGATTGGATGTTCCGGTTATTGGTTCCACTTCTATTTCTACACCGCAGGTAAACAGTCTTTGCCAACCGCAGTGGCTTGACAACTGGTACAGTTGCACCGATTTTACAACTTCCAACGATTCAGAATTGATTCAGACGTTTGTAAAGTCTTTCAATGAAAAGTATGGTGAGAATCCGGAATTATACGCAGTTACCTATTACAGTGCCATGTATCTTTTAAAGGATGCCATAGAAAGAGCAGAAAGTACAGACAGCGCCAAGATTCGTGATGCACTGGCTCAGACAGACGGATTGGAAGCTCCGATCGGAACCTATAAGGCTAACGATATGAGAGAGATGATCCATGGCGGAACTGTCTGCAAAATGGTAGATGGAAAAGCGGAATTCTTAGAATATGTGCTTGTAGAAGACTAATTACTTTAGAAGGGGCTGTGCACTAGGTGATTGGTGCACAGCCTTTTGTCTTTGAAGGAGGGAATTCCCGGATTTATTAGGAGGTAGAGAACGTGAGCGGAATAATTATACAGTTGATTATCAGCGGAATCGCCATGGGGTTTATTTACGCGCTGGTAGGAATTGAATATACCCTTATCTGGAATGCATCGGGCGTTCTGAACTTCAGCCATGATAAGCTGATTACGCTGGGAGCATATATTTTCGGAGGCACTTACATTTTAGCTATGAAACTGGGATTCGTTCAGGGAATCCTTATGAGCATAATCACAGTTGCGGTTCTGGGCATCATTATCGCAAAAACTATTTTTATCCCATTGAGAAATCTGACAATGATTTACACCATCATGGCTACGGTTATGCTGGGAAAAATCATTGTGGAAGCAATCCGTCTTTACTGGGGACCAGTCCCCTTCTCTGTTCCCGGTTTTTTAGTGGGAACCATCAAAATCAACAATGTAGTCATTTCTATTGCAAATATCGCGATTATTATTACAGCCGCTATCTGTGTATGCGCGCTACAGCTGTTTTTGTATAAAACGAAACCGGGCAAAGCCATGCGGTGCGTGGCACAGAACCGGAATGCGTCCCAGCTTATGGGAATTGATGTAAAAACGGTAATGGTTATCACCGTTGCCATCAGTATGATTATCTGCTGCCTGATTGGTATTTTAGTATCCCCGCTGTTAAACATCAGCACTACCATGTCAAACATGATTGGCTTAAAGGGATTCGCAGCAGGTGTTATCGGAGGATTCGGCTATTTGCCGGGAGCAATCATTGGAGGACTGGTAATCGGTATTGTGGAGAACCTTGCTTCCATGGTTTTCCCGTCTGTCTATAAGGATATTGCAGCATTTGTTCTTCTCGTGGCTTTCCTGTTAGTGCGGCCGAAAGGAATTACAGGAAAAACGCGGTAACTGTTTGCAGAAGGGTGGTACTTATGAAATCAGTCCGGTTAAATCAATTTGCGTGGATAGGAATTGTATTTGCTGTGTTGGCAGCTATCCCGCTTTTTGTAAAAAATAATTATTACATAACCATTTTAAACCAGATGGTTATCAACATGATCGTGGTATTTGGCCTGAACTTTATCACAGGTCTTACAGGTCAGATGAATATGGGAACTGCTGGAATTTACGCAATCGGGGCTTATACCTCTGCATTGCTTTCCAAGAATCTTGGGCTGTCTCCTTGGCTTACCATAGCAGCGGCTATCTGCGCCGGTTTCTTCCTGGGCAGAGGACTTGGTTATCCCAGCCTTAAAATGAAAGGTGTATACCTCTCACTGACAACACTGGCGTTTACAGAAATTGTCCGCATTTTTGCCACTAACCTGGTTGACCTGACGGGCGGAACCCAGGGACTTAAAAATATTCCGAGATTTTCCGTGGGTCCCATTGCGTTGGACAGCAACGTAAAGTATTTCTATTTTGTGCTGATAGTTGCTATTTTCATATGCTTGCTGTCTATTCGCATTGTCTATTCCAAATGGGGAAGAGAGTTCCGGGCAGTAAAGGATAATCCGGATGCGATTGAGTCTCTTGGACTGGATATCAAGAAAATCAAAATCCGTGCTTTTACCCTAGCAGCTATGTACGGAGCATTCGGCGGCGCTCTGTATGTGCATTTTAACGGCTATATCACAAGCCTTTCCTTCACTACCGATTTATCCATCAACTATGTAATTATTCTCATGGTAGGAGGTATCGGAAGTGTTCTGGGAAATATGGTAGGCGCTGTAGTGGTTACACTTCTCCCAGAGCTTTTGAGATTTCTGGGCGATTACTATCAGATTACATATTGTATCCTTGTTCTAGGCTGTGCCTTGTTGCTGCCAAATGGCCTTATTTCTCTTTATGGCAGAATTATGGGTCTGCTGAATAAAAAATCCGCTGTGGAAGGTGGTGAATAATGTGGAGAATCCTCAGGTAGTATTGGAAGTAAAAAATCTGATTAAGCGTTTTGACGGACTGGTGGCCGTTGATAACCTAAATTTCCAGGTAAAAAAAGGCAGGATTCATGCCCTTATCGGACCTAACGGCGCGGGTAAGACCACAACGGTCAATATGATAACCGGAGACAACCCGCAGACGGAGGGAGATGTACTCTTTCACGGAAAGTCCATCTCCAAGCTTCCGGTGTATGCCAGAGCCCAGCTTGGAATTGGAAGAACATTCCAGAACATTAAGCTGTTTTCTACCATGACAGTGCTGGAAAACCTTATGATCGGCGGGCAGAGCAAAACGACCCAGAACCTGCTTCAGTATCTGGCGAATTATAAGCTTGCCAAGGCGGAAGAAAAGCAATTAAAGGAGAAGGCCGAGGATGTATTAAACTTTATCGGCATGTACCGCTACCGCAATGAACTGGTAAGCAATTTGGCTTACGGACGCCAGAAAATGACAGAGCTTGGAAGAACGCTGATGGGCGACCCGAAGCTGATTCTTCTGGATGAGCCTGCGGCAGGCTTAAACCCGTCAGAACGCAAGGAGTTTATTGAGATTATCCAGAAGGTGTTTGAGCAGGATGTAGATATGTTTCTCATTGAGCATAACATGGACGTGGTTATGAATCTAAGTCACGATATCACAGTGCTGAATTTCGGTTGTAAGATTGCAGAGGGTGCTCCGAAGGAAATTCTGGAAAATGAAGAGGTAATCTCCGCTTATCTAGGAGAAGGATACCGCAAGAAAATGGCAGAGGAGGGACAGAATGCTTAAAATCAATGATATTGATGCGTATTACGGAAAGGTTCAGGTCCTCCACAATGTCAGCCTGGAGGTTGGAAATAATGAAATTATTTCACTCATCGGAGCCAACGGCGCAGGAAAAAGCACTCTGATGAAAACTGTTATGGGGCTTATCAAACCTAAACACGGAAGTGTGGTTTTTGAAGGGGAAGATATTACAAAAATAAAGAAAACCAAGATTGTTTCCAGAGGAATTGTGTATGTGCCTGAGGGCAGAGAGGTATTTCCGGAAATGTCCGTGAGAGACAATCTGGAAATGGGGGCTTACTGCAGAAAATTTACTCCGAAGGAAATGAATGACCATCTGGAAGAAATGTATTCCATTTTCCCGAAACTGGGACAGAGACAGAAACAGCTGGCAGGTTCCTTAAGCGGCGGTGAACAGCAGATGCTAGCTATCTGCCGCGGACTGATGAGTGATCCGAAGCTGATCATGTTTGATGAGCCGTCGCTGGGACTTGCACCGGTAATCGTGGAAGACATGTTCAAGGTAATCGTAAAAATCAACAAGGAGAAGAAAATCCCGGTTCTTCTTGTAGAACAGAACGCATATATGGCACTCAGCATTTCAGACCGATGTTACGTTATGGCAAACGGAATGATCAAGCTCAGCGGACGCAGCGAGGAACTGCTGCAGGTAAGTGATGTGAAAAAGACCTATTTGGGCGGTTAAAGGCAGAAAGGGTGAAAATAATGACGGAGAAGATGTTTGATGTGGCCGTGATCGGCGGTGGAGTTGTAGGAAGTGCTGTGGCGAGAGAGCTTTCCCGCTACAAGCTGGACATATGTGTGCTGGAGAAGGAGCTGGATGTCTGCAATGGGGTAAGCGGACGAAATACCGGCCTTTTGCACTCCGGTATCCTCAGTGGAGACCATCCAATGCGCACGGAATGCTGTGTCGAGGGAAACGCGGAATTTGACCAGGTCGCAAAGGAACTGGATGTGCCTTTTAAGCGCTGTGGAAAGCTGATTGTAGGCTTTGGTGAGAGTGAGAAGAAAACCCTGGAGAAGCTGTATCAGCATGGCTTGGACTGCAAGATTCCGGGAGTACGCATGATCGGAAGCGAAGAAATCAAAGCCATCGAACCGAACGCCGATGGAGATTTCGCCCTTTATATTCCCACAGCAGGCATCCTGTGTCCATATAACTATGCCATTGCTCTTGCAGAGAATGCGGCACAAAACGGCGCGAAGTATTATTTTGACCAGGAAGTAGATGATATTAAAAGAAATTCAGATGGAAGCTGGCATATCCATACCACAAAGGAAGAGTGGGATTCCCGCTGGGTAATCAACTGTGCAGGTCTTTCTGCGTACAAGATTTCTTCCATGTTAGGCTTCGGTGAGTATGTTCCCATGCGAATCAAAGGTGAGTATGAGATTCTGGACAAGAAAGCAGGAAAATTTCTTTCCATTCCGATTTATCCGGCTCCAAGTGAAAACGGGGACTGCGATATTCACATTACGCCAACGGTGGATGGCAATATTCTGGTGGGTCCTACCCTGCAGGAGGTTGACGAGAATGCGGACTATGGTGCTACCCAGGATATGATCGATCTGATGATGCGTCAGGGTTCAAAGCTTTTCCCACGCCATGTAAAGCGGGAATATTTCATTCGCAATTATGTGGGACTTTTCCCATATGTAGCAGATCCTAATACTTTGGAACGAGTGGATTTCCAGATTCAGGCCAGCGAGGAGAATCCTCATGCAGTAAACCTGGTTGGAATTTCTACACCAGGACTGACCAGTGCTCTTCCGCTTGCTCGCCGGGCGGTTGAGAAGATGAAGGCACAGGAAGAGTTGGTTCCAAACGAGGCGTTTAATCCTGTCCGAAAGGGCATTGTCCGGTTTGCGGAGCAGACTGATGAGGAGAAAGAGCGGCTCATTGAGGAAGACCCGGACTACGGTGAGGTTTACTGCCGCTGCGAATGTGTGACAAAAGCGGAGATTAAGCAGGCTGTTCACAATATTCTTGGCGTATCTACCGTCAGCGGTGTGAAGTACAGAACCAGAGCCACCATGGGAAGATGCCAAGGCGGCTACTGCGAGACCAGAATCACAGCCATGATTGAGGAAGAACTGCACAAGGATGTTACAGAGGTACTTTTGAATCAGGATGACGCGTATATGTTTGTGGGGAAGGTGAAGTAGAGTGATTGTACGGGATGTAGTAATTGTTGGCGGTGGACCGGCCGGACTTGCGGCTGCGGCGGCTTTAAAAAAGATGGGAATTGAAGATATTTTGATTATTGAGCGGGAAAAACAGACCGGAGGAATTTTGCGTCAGTGCATTCATGATGGCTTCGGGCTTACAAGGTTCGGAGAAACCTTAAGCGGACCGGAATATTCCCAGCGTTTTATTGATGAAATCAGGGCTTTGAAGGTGGATGTGGTGACCAATGCCACGGTCATTGATATTACACCGGAGAAGGTGGTTACAGCAGATACACGAGAGGGCCTTTTAAAAATCAAAGTAAGGGCTATTATTCTAACTATGGGATGCAGAGAGCGTACGCGTGGTGCGCTGGCAATTCCTGGTACCCGTCCTGCCGGTGTCTATAATGCAGGCGTAGCCCAGAGCTATATCAACCTGTTTAATACCATGGTGGGAAAAAATGTGGTGATTATGGGATCTGGTGATATCGGCCTGATCATGGCAAGAAGAATGACCTTAGAGGGTGCTCATGTAAGCGCAGTTTTTGAGATCCTTCCTTATCCAAGCGGCCTGCCAAGAAACATTGAGCAGTGTCTGAACGACTACAATATTCCTCTTTATCTCAGTCACTCTGTTATCGAGATAAAGGGAGAAAAGCGTATTGAGGGAGTGGTTGTGGCGAAGGTGGATGAGAATATGAAGCCAATTCCGGGAACGGAAGAAGAGTTTCCGTGTGATACGCTGATTTTATCTGTGGGTCTGATTCCGGAGAATGAACTGTCACTAGCGGCCGGTGTCCGTCTGGATGACCGGACAAAGGGAGCTATTGTGGATGAAAATTTCCAGACAACCGTGCCGGGTATTTTTGCTGCAGGCAATGTGCTTCATGTTCATGATCTGGTAGATTTTGTGTCTCTGGAGGCAGAAGCCCTGGCAGATGGCGTATGCAGATATTTGAAAAATGACGGGCTTGAGGAGTCTGCTCTCGATGTAAATACAGATCAGAATATTGGCCACATTATTCCGCAGAAGGTCAGCGGACACAGGGATGTGCAGATGTCCTTGCGAGTGAGAAGGCCGACAGAAAAATGCAGGCTTGTGGTGCGGCAGGGAGAAAATGTTATCAAGACGGTGAAGCTGCCTAAGGCCATTCCGGCTGAGATGATACAGTTTAAGATCAGGGCAGAGGAATTTGTATCACAGGAAGGAATCGAGGTGTCAGTGGATGAGTAGCAGAACATTTACCTGTATTGTGTGTCCAAACGGATGTGATATTGAAGTAGAGTATGATGGGGGCAATGTGTTGTCTGTAACTGGAAATAAATGCAAAAAAGGCGTTCAGTATGTAGAGCAGGAACTGACAGATCCCAGAAGAACCATTGCATCTTCTGTGCGTATCAAGGGCTCATTTCTGCCATTGTGTAGTGTGCGTCTTACAAAGGCAGTGCCTAAGAAAGATATTTTCGCGGTTATGGAGGAAATCAATAAGGTTGACTTAACGGCACCCGTTCACATAGGGGATGTTGTAATTAAAAATGTGTGCGGTATGGATTCTGATGTTATTGTTACTAAAGAGATGGATACCTTGGTTGCCCGTGGCGAAATTAAAAGCTGCAAGGGTTTCTAGCTTTTGGATAGTGATGAGGTATAACGTATGAAAGAATGTAAGAATATGGATGATTATTTGTCAGATATCAAGCTTCCTAAATTCTACAAGGCGAGGCAGCGGTTTGATACGGCCTGCATCGAGCGGGAAAACATTCCGGCTGTGCTGAGAAAAGAGCTTGAGGGTTTAAATCTGGCAGAAAAGACCTGGGCGGGAATGCGCATTGCCATTACGGCCGGAAGTCGGGGAGTGGCCAATATTGATGTAGTACTCCAGACGATTGTAGCGTATCTGCAGGAATTAAAAACTAACCCTTTTATTGTTCCTGCCATGGGAAGCCACGGCGGCGGAACAGCAGAGGGTCAGAGAGAAATCCTGAAGGGCTACAAAATTACTGAGGAAACTATGGGTTGTCCTATTATCTCTGCCATGGAAGTAGTCAAAATCGGGGTGACCGAGGATGGTAGGGATAGTTACATTGATAAAAATGCAGCGGAGGCTGATGGAATTGTAGTTGTAGGAAGAATCAAGCCGCATACAGCCTTCCGGGGACCATACCAGAGTGGTTTGATGAAAATGATGGCTATTGGTCTTGGAAAGCAGTACGGTGCCCGAGTGTGCCATGCAGAGGGTTTTCGCAGAATGGGCTATAATGTGGAAATTTTCGGAAAAGCGGTAATTAAAAACAGTAATGTGCTGTGTGCTGTAGGGCTTATAGAGAATGCATTTGACAAGACCTGGAAAATTGCAGCCATGCATAAGGAAGATATTGAGAAGCGAGAGCCTGGGCTGTTAAAAGAGGCAGAGTCCCGTATGCCCCAAATTTTATTTTCACATTGTGATGTGCTTATTGTTAATGAAATTGGAAAGAATTTTAGCGGTGACGGAATGGATCCAAATGTGACTGGAACTTTTGCGACGCCCTACGCTACCGGAAATTTCAGTGCAGAACGGGTTTGCGTGCTGGATTTATCTCCAGAATCTCATGGAAATGGAATGGGGAGCGGAATGGCAAGTGTCATTACTAAGAAAGTATTTGACCAGCTTGATTTGACCAGCATATACCTGAATGGATTTACCTGTCGTAACTTAAATGGTTCCAGGATTCCATGTGTGCTGCCAACGGATGAAAATGCGATTAAGTTCTGTTTGGGAACCTGTGTGGAGGCAAATCCTGAGGAACCAAAGATTATTCGGATCTTTAACAGTCAGTTCGTGGAGTATATCTGGATTTCAGAGGCATTAGCAAAAAAATTACCAGAGGGAATGGAGCTAATTGGCGAGCCAGAGGAGCTGAAGTTTGATGAGACGGGAAATCTGACAGACAAAGAACCACGACAGAGGGGTCAAAGATATTTTAAAGAAGATTAATAAATGACAGAAACTTCCGTGATCATGAGTAATGGTCACGGAAGTTTTTCATTATCCAGGAAAAGGGCTGGAAGTCACTATATTTAGTTCATTTAGATTAGAAGCACCAGTTAGATACATGCAATGTCATGGTATGACAGCAGGAAATCATTGCGAACATGATGGTATTGATAAGCGCTCCAAGGTAGATTTTTCCAGTCTTTAAGTACAGCCGCCTTGCAATGATAGTGCAGACAGTCTGCACGATGAACATACTCCAGGTTTGCATAACGCGGGCACTGTTTAACGGAACAGAGCCGACCTTAGAGAAGGTATAGTACTGGAATACCCAGAGACAGAAGAGGCCGATACTGTTTACAACACACATGATCAGGGTGTTGAGCCATTCTTTTCTTCCTTTGATCATTCGTCCAATGTTCAGGGTAAATGCATTGCTGAAGAAGAACAGGCCGTACAGGATCATATAACGGAAGGAAATCAGGAACGGTTCTTTAGCGGGCCAGCGGATTACATAGTTGCCAAGGCGGAATTCATTTCCGAAGAAGTACTGTCCGAAGCCAACAATGAGGTATCCGATTCCAACCGCGCAGCAGGCCAATAGAATGGTTTTCCACACATTTTTGAAATCCAGTTTCATGTTCCAGGTAGACGGAGGCATCAGCTTCGGACCATTGGACATCCGGGAAGTACACTTTTTCGTCCGCCGGAGAAACCGGCAAAGAAATGTGGTTCAATGAAACCTTCCGCACATAAAAGATCAGCTTCTGCGGCAAGCCGGTTGATGATCAGCTCTCCGCCGGAAGGAAGTGTGCCGAGGGAGACAAGCTGGCTAGTATCATCACAGTCATGGATTACAATGCGCTCCTGCCGCACAAGGTCTTCGCCAAATTTATCAATCAGATCATTTTGTGAACCAGAAGAAGATGGAGCACAGGGATGCGATTCAAGAACTGCGCGGATTCGTTTGTCTGGCAGCTGCAGTGTGACAGTGCCTTTGCCATATGGCAGTAAAAACTTTTTCATAGTTCCTCCTGTAATAGATTCAATATATAACTGATAGGCGCATTATAAGAAAAAGAAGAACTTAAAAACAGTTAAAAAAGAAACTATATTAGCGGCTACATTGCAATAACTGTTAAAAAATAATACACTAGTTAAAATGTGAAACGGGGGTGGCAGAGATTGAAAAAGGTCAAGGTTCTTGGAATTGCGCCGCATGAAACGCTGATGAACGCGCTGATTAAAATAGCGGCAAGGCGTGACGATATTGCTTTGGACTGTTATATGGGAGACATGAATGAAGGGGTCGAAATTGCCAGATATCATGAAGGTGAAGGCTATGATGTGATTATATCCCGCGGCGCTACAGCACATCTTTTAAAAGATGCAGTCAGGATACCGGTTATTTCGGTTGGCTTTTCTGCATATGACATTCTTCGGGCTATCAGGCTTGCGGAAAACTATCCATACCAGTATGCGATTGTAGGATTTCCGGAATTTACAAAACAGAGCCGTGTGCTGTGCAGTCTGCTTCAGCGGGAAACTGAGGTGGTTACGGTCTATCACGAAGAAGATACGGAGAAGGTAATCCGGAATTTGAAATACAAGGGCATTTCCATGATTGTATGTGGGACTGTTGGCGCACATTATGCAAAACAAATGGGACTGACCAGTATTCTGGTAACAACGGGAGAAGAGTCTATTGAGGATGCGGTAGAGCAGGCAGTAAAGCTGAGCCAGGGTTATTCCTATATGCGTGAGAAAAAAATCCTGTATGAGCAGATTCTGAAAAATGAGGCGTAAACCTGGTATGTGTTGTTTGACAGTGAAGGTAACCAGTGTTTCTCTACTTGGGATGAAGCACTTGGAGATTTAAAGAAGTTACTGGAAGCAGAATATAAAAATGTACAGGCTGATGGAATTAAAAAAATTCAGATTCTGAAGAATATTTTATATCAGATAGAAGGAAAGTACATATGGGAAGAGGGACGCCAGGGCTTGTTTTTTTCTAATAGAAAGCAGGCAGAGAATTACTATTACAACAGTTTTTTCGGAGCGTCCGGAGCACTTGGATTTATGGAAAAAGAGCTTCAGGGCCTGGAACAGGTGGATCGGCCAATTGTGATAATGGGAGAAGAAGGAAGCGGGAAAGATATTTTTGCGAGGTATCTGTACCTGCACAGCCTTCTCAGCAGCAAACCTTTTGTTACCATTGATTGTGAAGCGGTCAACAATCGCACCTGGAGTTTTTTAATGACAGGAGAGTCTTCTCCCTTTACGGAAAGAAACCAGACATTCTATTTCAGGAATATCAATCATTTGTCGGAAAACTGGTGCCGCCAGTTACAGTTTATGATGCTTGAGCGGGATTTCCATAGGAACAACAGGGTGATTTTGACTTGTTCGGTAAAAAATGGAGGACGGATACCAGAGCATCTGCTGCGTTTTATCAATCAGTTTTCCTGCCATTGTATTTCCATGCCTGCTTTGCGGGAACGAATAGCAGAAATGTCGATGTTGACCAGTCTCTATATCGGAAAAAAGAATGAAGAATTATCAAAACAGATCCTTGGTTTTGAACCAGGCTGCATGGAAATGCTGCAGGCATATAACTGGCCGTGCAACTATGCTCAATTAAAACGGGTACTGGATGAATTGACTGCTTCTGCAGAAGGATATTATATTAGCCGGAGTGCACTGGAACACGCATTGAAACAGGAAACAGCAATGCTCGGAGGTGCAGAAACCGGACAGTTTGATTTTAACCGTACCCTTGATGAAATCAATGCCGATATTGTTGTACGAGAAGTGAAACGGTGCGCTGGGAACCAGACAGTAGCTGCCAGAAATCTTGGAATTAGTCGAACTACGCTTTGGAGATATCTGAAAAAACATGAATGAGGACAATCAGATAAGAGCTAGTAAGAAAGCAACGGTCAATTAGCATTAAATCGTGTGATTTGAAATAAAAAAGACATGTGAAAGACGGGAATCATTCACATGTCTTTTTGGCACTTTGAGATATTTGTTTTTTACCTTTTCTTTCAGCCTGCTTCTGTCTGCGCTTCATGCGGTTGCGTTCCGCGCGTTTTTTGCGGACATCCTCTTTTCGCTGGATAATGTTCTGAGCACCTTCTTCATCGGTCAGCTTCAGAGTTTTGACTACGAAGACGGATTCCTCTTCCACTTTTTTCATGCGGATTTTTCCTTTCAGGTAGCCATGTTCCGGGCAGCACGCCAGGGCAAAGTAGGTTTTCTGGTTTGGCGTGAACCAGCGGACCTTTTTGCGGAGCATACGGCCGCAGCGGTAGCACATCATCTCGGTAACGCCTTTGTCCTCCATGGCATCTTCCTTGGTGTCAAAGATCCGGGAAACATATTTGGAATATCCGGGAAATGTCATGCGGATTTCTTCTTTTTTATCGGCAGGAAGCCGGTAGTAGTCTACGGACAGAAATGGCAGGATGGTATCCGGGCCGGGCTCGTGGCCAAGCATGGTGAGAAGCTTTCCGGTGTAGTAAGCGTCATCCAGGGCGCGGTGAAACGGCCGGTTTTCCAGAAGACTTTGCTCTTCCACGGCAGAGTCCAGGGAAATTCTTGCGTTCTCACGGCAGAAAAGGCCGTAGAGCTTTTGTACATCATAATAAAAAAGCGGCTTCGGAAAGGGATTGTCCATGTGATAGTAATCCATGTTCCGCTGTAATTCCAGGAGATCCATGTTGCCCCAGGTACAAAATACAGCATCCCCGCCGCACCAGGAAAGGAAGTCGGCTGCGGCATCCGGGAAAAGCTCTCCGCTGTTTCGCAGTTCCTTCATATCCATGTGGGTGACTTCGGAGATAGCATGATGCATCTGGGTGTACACCTGAGGCCGGATCAGGCGATGAAATTCATCCACCATCTGAAAGGTTTCATTCAGCTTTACCGCGCCGATTTCAATAATTTCGAAAGGAAAATGCGGAATGGACCGCTCTTTTCCGTTTGCGCTCTGATTCCATTCTAAGTCAAATACAATGTAGTTTTTCATAATGGAGATATTATAGCATAAGGATACCATTTTGCCTAGAGTAACAGATATCACCTTACAGTTTCCTTACAATAGAAAAAACGATGCTTTTTTGAGTGCGCAATTCGTGAGAATATAGTATAATTGTAGGAGAAAACCGGGTACAAAGGAGGATCTTTATGGCAATGAATGGAAACAGCAGCTGGGATAAGATCCAGCAGGGAGTAAAGGATACAGAACGACTGATTGTTCAGAGAGAATATAATGCGTCTATGGTCAAAGCACGTCAGACGCTGGAGTTTATGGTGAAGAACCTGGCAGATCAGGCGGGTATCATGGATGAAAGCGATCTAAAGGGCATGATTGATGTGCTCTATGAAAACCGGTGGATATCCAAAACCACCTGTGAGCATTACCATAAGATCCGCATGATCGGCAACAAGGCGGCCCATGAGGGGGATTCCAACGCCTACAGCGCGAACCAGGCATATCATATGCTTTCTCAGGAGGTTTACACCTTTGCGGATGATTACCGCAATGCCAAAAAGGGAAGAAAGCCGCTTACAAGGCCTGCAGTACAGGGCAGCAGCCAGAACCGTACCGGTGCCGGACGGGGAAGCAGCGAAGCAATACGCACAAACCGCGTGGACAGCAGCACAAAACGTGCCGGTAAAAGCTACGGACCGGGCCGCGCCGGCAGCTCCCAGGCGGCGCGAAGCCGGAAACGTTCCGGAAGCCAGAGTTCCTCCTTTTCCTTATATACCCTGTTGAAGCTGCTGGTTCCGGTGCTGTGTATTGTGCTCCTGCTTCTGGTGGTGAAGCTTGCAAAGCCGGAAAGCAGAACAAAAGAGACGGAAGGTCCTACTGCTGTGGAGACCATGGAAGCTACGGAGGCATCGCAGGAAGAGACAGAAAGCAGCGGTCCGGTTTACCGCACCACAGATGTACTGAATGTGCGGCCGGAACCGAGTACATCTTCTGAGCGTATCGGTCAGTTGAATGCAGGTGTTACCGTAGAGTATGTACGTGCCTACGACAGTGACTGGGCGGTTATTCTTTATAATGGTCAGGAGGCCTATGTGGCCAGCCAGTATCTGACTGCCGAATAAAATTACGTGATGCAGAAAATTTCGAGAACGGATGGGACAGAATATGCGTAAAGGCGCAAAATTCTGCCCCATCCGTTTTTGCGTCTGAAAGTAAGCTTTTAAAATTTCTATATGTGTGAAAAGTCATTTCGTCATTATGCCTAAAAACTATCGCTATAAAATTGTTATTGTTTCATTTTGACTATGGTATTTTTTTAACAAAGGAGTATGATGTTAGCAGAAAGCCTATATTTTGTATAATTGTAACTGTTCAGTAGGTCTGCGCATTTACTGCGCTGACCGTAAGAAAACATAGGCGGGTAGGCAAAAATCCCATTGCCGCAGGCAATTTTTCATGGATTTTTGCTCGTGACTGTGAAGGAACTGAACAGTTACGTATAATTTTATTCTTATAGGAGGGTCAGGATGGATACCGTTATCAAGAGGATATCGGAGATTGAACAATCTGCGGTAGCGGTTATGGATGATGCCGCTGCGCGCAAGAAAGCCTTTGCTGCCGAGATGGAAGAAAAGACCCGGCGGTTTGACCAGACAGCAGATGAGGAGACAGAAAAAAAGCTGCAGAGTCTCCGACGGGAGATGGAAACCAGGATGAACCTGGAATTGTCCGGGCAGAAGGCGGAAGCAGAAAAGCAGCTTGCGCAGATGGAAAAAAATTATGAGCTTCACCATGAAGCTTATGTAAAAAAGCTGTTTCAGGAACTGATAAAGGAGTGATCGTATGGGGCTTTTGGCTTACAGCGGGATTACGACAAAGGTGCGGGCGATGGAGAGCCGCCTGCTGAAGCCGGAGCAGTTTCAGGAGCTGGCGGAGCAGGAAGATGTGCGGAGCGCGGCAGATTATCTGAAAGCGCAGCCGGCATACGCAGAAGTTTTTGAGGGTCTGGATGATACGAAGCTGCACCGCGGGTACATGGAACAGATCCTGACGCAGTCGGAATACCGTGATTTTACCAGGCTTTACCGTTTTTCCGGCGTGAAACAGAGACGGTTCCTGGATCTCTATTTTAAGCATTATGAAGTGGAAGTAATAAAAAAGCTCCTGCGGCATGTGCTGGGAGGCCGGGAAGGCCAGCCGGACTTGTCCATGTTCCAGGATTTTTTTGAGAAGCATTCCGATCTGAATTTGGAGCTGCTTTGCAGGGCAAAGAATTTTTCGGAGTTTACCGAAGCACTGGAGGGGACGGTATATGGAGAACTGCTGAAGCAGATGCAGGAGAACGGCCAGCCAGGCCTGTTTGACTGTGAGCTGAAGCTGGATCTGTTCTATTTTCGGTCACTCTGGAAATTGCGGAGCAAGATTTTAAGCAAAGAAGAACGGAAAATCCTGGATGTCTGCTTTGGAAGCCGTCTGGATCTGCTGAATATCCAGTGGATCTGCCGGGCGCGAAACTTTTACCGGCTGTCTCCGGCTGAAATCTATGCACTGCTGATACCGGTTCATTACCGGCTGCGGGCGGACAAGGTGAGGCAGCTGGTGGAGGCAGAGGACGAAGCAAAGTTCTATGAGGTGTTAAAGGAAACACCATACGGCAGGCAGGAAGAGCTTCAGACGGGAAGAACGCCGGACATCCAGCTTTTGTCGAATCAGATGTTAAACCGGATTTACGGAAAGACAGGACACCGCTATCCGCATTCTCCGGCGGTGCTGGATTCGTATCTGTACCGGAAAGAACTGGAGATGCGAAAGATCATCACGGCGCTGGAGGGAATCCGGTACGGACTTCCGGCGGCGGAGATTATGGGACTGCTGGCAAAGCAGTAAGCAGGAGGTTTGTGCAGTGCGGGAGCATTGCAACCAAGGCAGAGATTGCGCAGAGAAAGCGCGAACCTCTGCAGACAGGAGGAGTTACCCGTGATAGAGAAAATGAAGTTTTTAAGTATCACAGGTCCGAAGGATGATATTGACCGGGTGGTGGACCAGTATCTCTCAAAGTATGAGATCCAGCTGGAAAACGCTCTGTCGGAGCTGAAAACGGTGGCAAATCTGCGACCGTATCTGGAAATCAATCCATATAAGGCGGAGCTGCAGACGGCAGCGGCGCTGATGGAGGAGATCAAAGAAAACAAAGCAGTGGATGGCCATGGCAGGGATACGGGGACGGCAAGACGTGAACATGATCAGGTGATACAGGCGCAGGATTCCGGACTCACCGGACTTTCCGTGGAGAATGCCGTGAACACCGTCCACAGCCTGGATGAGCAGCTCAAATCTCTCCGGACCCAAAAGGAAGCGCTGGAAACGCAGGTGCATGGCATTGAGGAATCCATGGACCGGGTGATTCCTTTCACAGATCTGAACTATGACCTGAAGGATATCATGCATTTTAGGTATATCAAATTCCGGTTTGGCCGCATGACCCATGAATACTACAACAAGTTTATGGATTATGTGTATGATACCATTGATACGGTGGTTCATAAGTGTCAGGAGGATGCGGATTACGTCTGGCTGGTGTACTTTGTGCCGGAGCCGCTTAGCGACAAGATTGACGCAATCTACGCGTCCCTGCATTTTGAACGGTTTTTCCTTCCGGATGAATATGAAGGAACACCGGTGGAGGCCACCCATGAGCTGGAACACCAGCTTGCGGAGCTTTATGAAAAGATCCGGGATGTGGATGAAAAAATCGGCAGCGCGCTGGAGTCTCACGCAGAGGAATTGCGAGCGGCATACCGGAAGCTGGAGACCTACTCCGGAAACTTTGATGTGCGAAAGCTTGCGGCCTGCACAAAGGATAAGGATCACACCTTCTACATTCTCTGCGGCTGGATGAGTGAGACAGACGCAAAGGCCTTCCGTAAGGAACTGGAGGAAGACCATGATACCTTCTGCTTTGTGGAGGAGGATCATGACAATATTATCAGCAGACCACCGACCAAGCTGAGGAATCCGGGGCTGTTCAGGCCCTTTGAAATGTTTATCCGCATGTATGGGCTTCCATCCTATGAGGAGATCGATCCGACTGTCATTCTGGGCCTGACCTACTCGTTTTTGTTCGGCTTCATGTTTGGTGACGCGGGACAGGGCCTGTGTCTGATGCTTGGCGGCTACCTGCTATACCGTGCAAAGAAGATGAACCTGGCAGCCATTATTTCCTGCTGCGGCTTCTTTTCCACGATATTTGGCTTCCTCTTCGGCAGCGTATTCGGTTTTGAGAATATCATCAAGCCGCTGTGGCTGCGTCCGAAGACTGCCATGACAAATCTTCCTTTTGTAGGAAACCTGAATACGGTATTTATCGTGGCGATCGCCATGGGTATGGGAATCGTTCTGATGACTATGGTGCTCAATGTCATCAACAGTCTGAGAAGCCATGACACGGAAAAAGCATTTTTTGATACCAACGGCATTGCAGGCATCGTATTTTACGGTGCGCTGGCTGTGACCATTATCCTGTATATGAGCGGTCATGTGCTTCCGGCCACCGCAGTTTTAGTGGTTATGTTTGTAATCCCGCTTCTGGTGATCTTCTTTAAGGAGCCGCTTACGGCACTGGCTGAGAAGCATGCGAAGATCATGCCGGAGGAAAAGGGCATGTTCTTTGTGCAGGGTGTGTTTGAATTGTTTGAAGTATGCCTGAGCTATTTTTCCAACACGCTTTCCTTTGTCCGTGTGGGAGCTTTCGCAGTAAGTCACGCGGCCATGATGGAAGTGGTACTGATGCTGGCCGGTGCTGAGGCGGGAACGCCCAACTGGCTGGTAGTAGTGCTTGGCAACCTGTTTGTGTGCGGCATGGAGGGGCTGATCGTGGGTATTCAGGTACTCCGTCTGGAGTATTATGAGCTGTTCAGCCGTTTCTACCGGGGTACCGGACGGGAATTTAAGCCATATGGAAAGCAGAATGGATGATAGACAGCAAAAGACAGATTTTAAAATAAAAAGGAGAATCCGATCATGACAGTATTAGCAAAAATCACACTGGCAGCAGCCTTACTTTTAAGCATTGCAGTTCCGTTTGGCGCATTTGCGGCAGGCGAGAAGACAAAGGGACGTTATAAAACAGCCATTGGCGTAAACGTGTTCCTGTTTATGGCAACCATCGGCGTGGCAGCAGGACTCATGTTTACCGGTCATGCGTTTGCGGCAGAGGAGACCGCCAAGGCTGTGAACAGTGCGGCCGGATGGGGCTATCTGGCAGCAGCACTTTCCACCGGAATGAGCTGCCTGGGCGGCGGTATTGCCGTATCCGCAGCAGCATCCGCAGCGCTGGGAGCCATCAGTGAGGACGGCTCCATCCTTGGTAAATCCCTCATCTTCGTAGGTCTTGCCGAAGGTGTCTGCCTGTACGGAC